>Ga0326727_10003311_pt1 | contig 51992 bp, 41 predicted proteins | sample MB2enrmetagenome_FD_207643 | JGI IMG/M metagenome (GOLD analysis project Ga0326727, IMG submission 207643) | Lab enriched peat soil microbial communities from McLean, Ithaca, NY, United States - MB29MY | ecosystem: Environmental > Terrestrial > Soil > Wetlands > Peat | place: USA: New York...
CCGGCAGGTTGGTGACGCTTGATCCTCCGCGAGCTTGCTCCCGGTCGCCTGCGCCAGGAGCGCGGAACCCAGCCAGCAAGCTGGCCGGACGCAAAGCGGCAGCAAGCTGCCGCACTCCAAACTCACGCTTTGTTTTCATGGACATTCCCGGTTTGTTCCTTCAATTTCCAGAGTCGAGAGTCGAGAGTTTTTTGTCCTGGTCCGACTCCTGACTCCCGACTTCTGAATCCTGAATCCTGACTTTTGGCACCTGACCCCTACCACTTACTATTCTAGCCTATCTTCTTGCGTTTGTCAAGAGACAGGAAGCCCGAGGAGCCAAATTCAGTCCCGCGTGGAGTAGTGGGCAGCTCCCCGGGGGCAGCCATTCGTGATGAGGAAGCTATTGTCCGCGCTCAGCACTGGGGCAATTCAAAATCTCAGATTTGAGACTTAAGATTTAAGATTAGACAAGATAGAGTTTCAGATCGAAGACTCAACTCGGGCAAAATTCCCCAAAACGGTTCTTCCCATAAATCAGTGAAGCAATGGCTCAATGGCCCAATGACTCAATGACCCAATGATTCAATGACCCGATGGATCAATGACTCAATGACCGAATAACTCAATCCCATCACTCGCTATACTTCTGCGCGATGGGATAACGCCGGCCCATGCCGAAGGCCTTGGCGGTGACTTTGAGTGTGGGGGGAGCTTGTTGGCGCTTGTACTCGGCGCCGGTGACCCTGCGGACCGTGCTTTCCACCAAGGCGAGGTCCAAATGATGCTTTCCGGCAATCTCTGCGGAAGACAAGGCCTCCTCGATGTGGTCCTTCAGAATGGCGTCCAGAACCTCGTAGGGCGGGAGAGTGTCCTGGTCGGTTTGGTTGGGACGCAATTCTGCCGAGGGGGGCTTTTCCAGGCATGCCTGCGGGATGCGTTCGCGGGAGCGGTTCACATAGCGCGCCAAGTCGTAGACCATGACCTTGGGGACGTCGGCGATGGCGGCCAGGCCTCCGGCCATGTCGCCGTAAAGTGTGCAGTAGCCGGCCGCGAGTTCGGATTTGTTGCCGGTACTCAGCAGCAGCGAGCCGAATTTATTGGACAAGGCCATGAGAATATTGCCACGAACACGTGCCTGGATGTTCTCTTCCGTTACGTCGCGGGGTTGGCCTTCGAAGACAGGAGCGAGCGCCGTGAGATAAGCTTCGTAGATGGGGGTGATGGGAATGATCCTGAAGCTGATATGCAGATTGTGGGCCAGCGCTTCTGCATCCCGGACACTTCCCAGCGAAGAATAGGGGCCCGGCATGCCCACGCCGGTGACGTTCTCAGGTCCCAGCGAGTCCGCCGCCAGCGTGGCGACCAGCGAGGAGTCAATGCCGCCGCTCAGGCCCACGATCACCTTTTGGAACCCGCATTTCACCACGTAGTCGTGCACACCCAGCCTGAGCGCTTCATACACCCCCTCAATTTCGGAGGCGGGGGCAGGGTGAATCTCGAGCCGTCCCCCGGAGGTATCGAAAATCACCAGGTCTTCCTCGAAGGCTCGAGCGCGCGCGCAGAGTTCACCACGGGCGTTGAATGCCATGCTGGAGCCGTCGAACACCAGTTGGTCGTTTCCCCCCACCTGATTCACGTAGACCACGGGAATGCGGCGGGTTTCCGCAATGGCCTTCAGCATGTCGTGACGCAATTGAACCTTCTCCGTGCTGTAAGGAGAAGAGGCGATATTAAGCAGGAGGTCGGCGCCGGCGTCAACACACTCCTGGACGGGATTTCGGGCGTAACGTTGCTTCTTCCAGAAGTGCTTATCGTTCCAGACATCCTCGCAGATCGTAATTCCGAGCTTGAAGCCATTGAGCGGTTGGAGTTGAATGGATTCACCAGGTTCGAAATAGCGCGACTCGTCGAAGACGTCATAGAAAGGGAGCAGGATCTTCGTATAATCCAGCACGATCTTGCCGTCCTTAATGAAGGCTGCCGCATCCGCCACGGCTTTGCCTTGCACCGCGTGGGATCGACGCACGTAGCCCACAAGCGTGGGGATGGGCGGGAGCAACGCCGCCAAACGCGCCAGTTCGGACTCAGACTTGCGGATGAAGGCCGGCCTCTCCACCAGATCGCGAGGCGGATATCCGCAAACCGCCAGCTCCGGAAAGACTACCAAGTCTGCCCCGCGCTCCTCGGCGCACTGGGCATATTTCAAGATTCGGTCGATGTTGCCGGTAAAGTCCCCTACGGTAGTATTGATTTGAGCAAGGGCAATTTTCATGGCTGGTTATCAGTCTACTTCACAGGTATTGGGCGCGGCAAGGCACTTTCAGCAGATTTGAGATTTGAAATTTGAAATTGAAGATCGGTAGTGCTCTGGGGCGATTTGAGATTTGAGATTTGAAATTTGGGATTTGAAATTTGAAATTCAGGATTGGTGCTTGAGAGTCGAAAGCGGAAATTCAAACCCCCGTTCGGGGCACCACTGCAACCCAGCCGAGAAGAGTTTCGATTTTCGCTCTTTCACGGGAACGACAGCGCCCGTGTGGCGCCTTACCCCGCGAAACTCGAAAGCCGTTGCTTCCTCACCCTGCGAAACTCGAATGCCGCTCCTTCCTCGCAGCACAGGCGAGTTTCGATTTTCGAATTTCGATTTTCGGTAGTCCTAGGCGCTGAAAGAGCTTCCGCAGCCGCAGGTAGTTTTCACGTTCGGATTATCGAACTTGAACCCTGCACCCTCCAAGGTCTCAACGTAATCGATCTTGGTGCCGGTGATGTACATCAGGGATGCCTGATCAACAAACACCTTCAGGCCGTCGAATTCGTAAACTTTATCCACCCCGTTGGTCTGGTTCTCGAAATTCATTTGGTACGAGAATCCAGAACAGCCGCCGCCCACCACCGCGACGCGCAGACCGGCAGGGGCTGGGTTCTGTTGGGCCATGATTTCCTTCACTTTGGAAACGGCCTTGGGGGTCAGCTCAATTTTCATCGAAAACTCCTTTAGTATTTACCTTACACCAATAACATCTGATGAACTAACATACCAGAGCGATACACGGAAATCAACTCTGTAGCGCGCCTGTAGCGCGTCCGCAAGTGGTGTCATTTGCACGATACGGGCGTCCCAGACCACACGTCATTCCCGCGAAGGCGGGAATCCACTCCGCGAACCTTCGGGAACGTCCCTTTCTACGGGCCGGATTCCCGCTCCCCCTCCTTCGCGGAGGACAGGCTTCGCGGGAATGACAGGTGTCGCGGGAATGAGGTGTGCTCTGGCGCGACTCCCGCGCTACGTCCGATTAACCTGGAAACGGCACTGGTAATTCAGTAACATAGACACCGTTGAGGCAAACTGCAATGAGGAAACACATCCTAGCTGTGGCGCTCGTGGCGGCTGGCGCGATGCTGGTTGAAGCCGGGTGCAGCGGCCCTGGCACAGGCGGAACGTCGCACCTTGTTCCTACCCCGGGGACCGTAGCTGTTTTCGGTGGGGATACTCCTTCGTGCAGCGTGATCTCCTTCAATGTCACCATCACCGGTCTGACGTTGGCGCCGCAGTCCGGTTCGAGCTCCGTTTCGCTTCTCCCGAGTGGAACGGCGGTCACTGTGGATTTTGCCTCGTTGATGGACTTCGCCACCATGTTCAGCCTTTCAAGCGTGCCGGCAGGCATTTACAATTCGCTGGGGATAAGCCTTTCAAACCCACAGTTAACATACGTGGACACGTCCACCACCCCTTCAAGTGTCAAGACGATCGCTCCCAATCTGACAGCCCTCACCGTCAATCTTAATTTCAGCCCGGCCATTACCGTCGCGAGCGGCGGCAGCCTGGCCCTGCAACTGGACTTTAACCTCCTCGATTCCGTGACCGCCGGATCCAATAATCAGTTCACGGTGACTCCGACCTTCACTGTGAATCTGGCTTCGGCTTCTGGAAGCAACGGGTTCGCCCAATTCGATGACTTGAGCGGGTTGGTTCAAAGTGTGAGAACCAGTTCGACGAACCCGTCCTTTGTTGGGAGCTTCACGATCTCCCGTCCGAATGCTCAAACCTTTACTGTAAACGTCAACAGTTCGACGAGCTTCGCCGGAGTCTCCGGGCTGAGCGGTCTGACTGTTGGGACATTTGTGGAGATGAACGCCTTCCTCGACTCGAATGCGAATGTTGTGGCCAACACTGTGGTAGCCGAGGCTCAAGAGGATGCCTCGAGCGGCGAGGCAGCGTTTACGGGATTGATAACTTCCGTGACTCCTCCGTCAGGCAATGCCACACAAATCACCTTGTTGGTCCGGGAAGAAAACCCCAATGTGAGTAGCCAGGTACCGCTTTATTCGCTGCTGACAATTGATATTCTTCCGTCCACAACCTTTGGCCTCACCGCCCAGCCTGCCGATTTCGCCAACTTTGCTTTTGGCGCCTCGAGCCTTGCTGTGGGGCAGCGTGTGGTGGTCCACGGCACACTACCCGGCGGGAATTCAGGTGCGGCGCAGAACGCCACTGCCCGGTCGATATTTCTGGGTCTCCAGTCCGTTCTCGGAAACCTCTCCACAAACCCCAGCACACCCGTAAACATAGCCAACGATGGCGTGGACGGAGGGTTCACTTTGGTTCCCTGCTCGCCTTTATTCCAATCCGCGCCGATTACGGCCCTGGTTAACCAGCAAACGGCCTGCGTCGGCATTTCGAATCTGTCCAGCCTGACTAACCCGGGCGCCCATTTCCTCCTGGTCAAGGGATTACTGTTTTATGAGCAGAGCACTACGACGTTCGGGGTGGAGACTTGGATCGCGCCGGCTGACGTTCAGGTGGCAACACAGGTGCATCAGATGCCGTAGCAGCGTGAGCGACTGCCATGAAAATGCTTGTGCCGAAGGCGCCTTGGAGTGCGGTAGCTGCTGCTGCCGCACTCCAAGGCGCTTCGCGCATTTCAATGACAGGCTGGATTGGTTTTTTCGGCATCCTAATAAGAGAGCGTGCGAGAATATTGACGCGCGCTCATGGCCTCATATGATTTTGTATTCTAATCTCGCAAGGTCAGTGATACCGATTCGCGCGGGGTTGGCGGTCTGGGCAGTTCTCTCGTCGACTGTGCCACTTTGCGCCCAGCAAGCGGAACGCGGCGCCATGGCCTGTTTTCCGGTTGACACTCAGCAGCTTGCTTATGCGAATTTCGCGCAACTGCGGTCTTCATCGGACTATCCGCAAATCCGTCGACACGTCCTTTTTCAGCAGCTCCGCGAATTCCAGGAATTCCTTCACTCCGTGGGAATAGACCCGGAGAAGGACATTGATGAAGTGATGCTCGGATGGCGCGGCCAGTCGTTGAGTGGCCCGGGCAGCTTCGGTCTGGCGGTGGGCCGCTTTGAACCCGATAAAGTGCAAGAGTTCTTCACTAAAACCCAACTGCCAGTCCAAACGTACGCCGGCTCTGACCTCTTCGCCTTCGGCTCGGGCGCGGACCCGGAGGATACCTTCTTCACTTTCCTCGATTCCTCCCAGGCAGCCTTCGGGCGATTGCACGACCTGAAAGCTCTCCTCGACGTGCAGGCAGGCTCGGCGCCCGCCTTGGCAACTGACCAGAACTTCCAAGGTTACGAAGCCGAACTGGAAGGGACGGCTGCTCAGTGGGGAATCCTTACTGGGAAGGCGGCGGCGAATGTGGCTACGCCCTGGGTGTCCGGGGGAAAGAAAAACACCGTCGATCTGACGGTCTTTTTGCAACCGGTGCAGGCGATTCTCTACCGCATCGACTGGGATGGCGGCTTCACTGCACGGATCAGCGTTGTCTGCAAGACATCCGAGAGCGCCGCCGGACTTTTCCAGCTCTTGAACATCCTCAAAGCGGCGCCCGTGTTTTCGGGTGCGGGAGGCGGTTCCGGACCAAGCCCGATCCTCCAAAATCTTGATGCCCACCAGGACGAATCACGCGTCGAGCTTAGCGCTTCGGGTCCCGCCGATGCGCTGGACCAAATCCTGTCATTGAGTCATTGAATCATTGAGCCATTGGCTCATTGAATCATTGAGTCATTGGGTCATTGAGCCATTGAGTCATTGGGTCATTTGGCCATTGAAGAGCCTGTGCTTCACAGGGGCAATGACTCAATGACTCAGTGGCTCAATGACCCAATGACTCAATGGCTCAATTCGGCATGAAGGGTTTCAGTTCTCGTTCGAAGTCTGCTTTAGTGACGGCCTCGCCTTCGTTTAGACGCTTGACGAGTTTTTCGATGGTCTCTTTAGCTTGATCCTTTCGATAGTTCCGTATGAACCCGTCATAGAAATGCTCGCCCGCCATGGCGCGGTTGATTTCCGCTTCCTTGTTGTGGTCTTGTAACTCCGTGAAATAGACGACGCGGTATTTCCCCGAATAGGTCGCTTCCTTATAGATTTCGAACATGATCTTGTCCAATTCAAGTGGCATGGGACGCCTCGGCAACAGGGACTAGGGACTGGGGGCTAGGGGCTGGGTAAATCCACACAGCCGCTGCATTGCTGCCCAAGGCCCTCTAAATTTGATACCAGAGATGCGGGCAATGGTCAATGCTAGTCCGGGTCTCGTAGGGCCGAACGGAGTGATCAAGAGTATTCGCTCGAGGGAGGTCGAGAAGTGACCATGGGCAAGTGCGAGCGCCTAATATCGCCCGTCCATCCGGGACAGATCCTGCGGGAGGATTTCATGAAGCCACTCGGCCTCTCGATCAACAAGCTGGCGCTCGACCTCCATGTGCCCGCGACCCACGTCCATGAACTCGCTCACGAGCGCCGCCGCATCATTGCCGACTCTGCCCTGCGCCTAGCGCGCTATTTCAATACCGATCCCGAGTTCTGGCTCAACCTCCAGAACTTCTTCGACCTGGAGGTCGAAAGACGCTCTGGGGCGGGGGCTGGAATTGAGCGTCAAGTCCATCCATTCCAGGTCACCAGCCCCTGACAGTTAGCTAGAAACGGCACTCCGTGTTCTCTGTGCCTCTCAAGCTCTCACACGGAGCGCACGGAGCGTCTCAGTGAACTCTGTGTTCAGGCTCTTCGGGCCACAAACTACACGGAGGGGCTGCGAACATCCCGCGAGTTCGCGCGCTGAGAAGAAGCTGCGTCGTGCTCGAAAGCTTCCGACGTCCCCTTTTAGCTGTGATGTTTTCCTGACAGCCTAGCTCGTAGTCCCGTGAAGTGACCCCTCACCCGGCCCGCGACGGCTGGTGAAAGCGCCGTCGCGGTCCACCCTCTCCCCAAGGGAGAGGGCTATTCACTCAATTCCACACTCTCCCCAAGCGAGAGGGCTGTGATTCCACTCGAGGGCTACGTTTCGAGCACGGATCCCTATACGCCAGACCTTAGCTCAAGGTCCCTAGTCCCTAGCCCCCAGCCTCTAGTCCCGAGCCCCTAGCCGGATGGCATTGATGCCCACCGGCGTCTCGACCTCGTATGGCTCGGGAGGGGGCGCCACGACTGGAAAGCCGTCGAGTTCGGCGCGGAGTTTCGCTTCGAACTCTTTCAGCTTGGCGTCGATTTCGGCCTGCTTCTGCTTGCGGCGGATTATATCTTCGCGGTAGCGCTTCAGGAAGTAGCTGATGGTCTCAACGCGAATCTTAATCGACCCGGTCGGCTTGTTTTCGTCGATATCCTTGAAGGAGAAGTATGGCGTGCCGGACTTGGTTACGGTCTCCTCGACCGCAGTGTAAATGGGGGCGTCGTGGCCGCACTTGAAGCTGGAAAGCTCGAGGGCCACCAGGTTAGGATGGCGCGCTGTGTACTTGGCCGCCCAAATCTTTTGCGAGGTGTTTTCGCTGTAGCTGTTCTTCCACGCGTCGCGAATGTCCATGGGATGCTTGATGATTCCCGCCTTCATGTCTTCTTCGAAAAGCGGGAAGATGATGTCGTCATCAATGGGTAGCGATTGCATGGTCAGCACGGGGTAGCCGATTTTCTGAAACTCTTCGAGGATTTCGTGGTTGATGCCCGGATCGTTGTGGTAAGGGCGGCCCAGCAGCACGATGCCGATGCGCTCCTCGGCTTCCAACCGTTTCAGGACTTCCCTGCCCTGGCCGCGCAGGATCCTGTTCTGGAATTCATCCTGAGCTTTGAGGCCAGCGTCCACCGCGCGCAGGTTCTCTTCCCACGATAGTCCCAGGATGTCAACAAACTGGTCGTAGAGTTGTTTCGCCAAAAGCGCAGGTTTGCCGGGATTCACAAAGGTGTCCAGGAAGAGAATATTGTTCTCTTTGAAAATATCGCCTTCCTTAGTGAACGCAGCTTTGATCGACTCGGGCGTGGTGGCCACAGTGGGGCAGGAACGGTGCGCCTGAGCGAACTGGAGATCGCTGGGAAGGTCATCAATCATCGGGCAAAAGATAATGTCCAGCGGCTTTTTCTTATGGTGCACATAGAGCAAATTGTGGACGTGCGGGATGCCGACCTTGGAGGGGAAACAAGGATCGATGGCGCCGCGCTTTGCCCCTTCCTTGTAGAGGCCTTCGTTCGTGTAGTCGGAATAGATTAGGTTTTCCGCGGGAATCCCCAGCGCTTCGAAGTAGGCACTGAAGATGGGGTTCACGGAGTACATGTTGAGGATGCGCGGAATGCCGATGCGAAGGTCCTTGCGCCTGTTCATTAGCTCGAGGCGCCTCTTCTGCTTTGAGGTAATGGTAAGCTTGGGCAGCGGGTCGGCAACCGAGGGGGGAGCGTAAGACTTGAACGGGGCTTTGGCGCCCAGTTCCGCCATGTTGGGATTGTCCTTCTTGGCGGCGTCCAGGCCCTTCTTGATCTCCCGCATGTCGTTAACGTCTTCCACCAGACCCTTCTCGCAACTGTTCCCCACAATCAAGCGCTTGACACCCGGAAGGATAGGAATTTTCGACTTCTTCCAGGATTCGTCGGCGCTCGAGATCTTGACGTCGATAAACGTTCGCATGCACTTGTTCTTGCAGAAGTAGCAGCGAGTGTTTTCGTTGCGATGGGTGACGTAGGCGATCTTCTCGACGGCCTCGAAGCCGATAAAGCTCGTCCGGCGGCCCATTTGGTAGAGCCGGCGCGCCTCGATGGCTGCTCCGATGGCCCCAGCCTCCCCGCAGTGTTCGTGGACAATCACATTCGGTTTCTGCCCCTTGTCCTTGAAGCGCGATTCGATGAAATCCACTTGCGCTTTCACCGCCGCCAAGTTGTGTTGCGTTCCGCCTTGCAGGATGAAAGTCTTCCCCAGCGAGGCCAGATTGGGGATCTGGGAAACGTACAGCCAGATGTTTTTGGGCAGCACGTTGGCCAGCCCGGCCATGATTTCTTCCGGCTTCCATCCTTGGCGCTGGAAATCCACGATGTCCGACTGCATAAACACCGCGCAACCATAGCCGAACATCGGCATCGCTTTGGCGCCGAAGGCCAAGTCAGCGTACTGCTTCACGTCATGGCCGAAACCAACGCAAGTGGATTGGAGAAAGTAGCCGTTCCCCGCGGAGCATTGCGTATTCAGCTTGAAGTCCTTGACGCGTCCGTCTTGCAGAATGATGAGCTTGATGTCCTGGCCGCCCACGTCGCAGATGACATCGGCGTCCGGGTAGAAATGTAAAGCCGCCTCAGTGTGGGCCACGGTTTCGACCAGGGCCACATCGGCGTTCAAAACCTCTTTGAGGATGTCCTTGGCGTATCCCGTGCTGCCCACGCCCAGTAATTCCAGTGTGGCGCCTTGCGACTCGACCTGTTTGCGCAAGTCGGCGAACATCTCCATGGTGTCCTCGAGCGGATTGCCTTTGGAAAGCTGATAGCACTTCACCATCACGTCGCCTTCTTCGCTGACCAGAACCGCTTTGGTGGACGTCGAACCACCATCGATCCCCATGAAGGCGCGCACCTGGTCGCCGGGCTGGAAGTGGCGTGGCACAAACTTCTTGGGCTTGTATCGCTCGCGGAATGCAGCTAGCTCGTCTTCCGTCTTATAAAGGCCCGAGCCGCCTTTCTTCTTTTTCTCCTCAGTACGCCCGACGTTGATATACCACTCGAGCTTCTCGGGCCCGGTGTAAACGCCGATCTGAGGGTCTTCGTCCAAGGCAAAGCGGACGCAGCCGAGCGCGGCAAAGTATTGGGCGTTCTTTGGAACTTGGATCAGATCTTTGGGATCCTTCTCAGGCGGCAGGGGGAAGTTGCGTTCTTCCCAGACCTTCGGGATATTGAACTTCCAGCAGTCCTGCATTCCCTTGATGTAAGTATTCGGTCCGCCGAGCAAGAGGACCACCGGGCGCAAGGTGTTGCCGCGCGTGAGCACGGAAAGATTCTGCTGGATGATTGCTTCAAAGAGCGAAGCCATCAACTCATTGGGCGGCACGCCGCTCTTTTGCAGCCCGTTGACATCCGTCTCCGCGAAAACTCCGCATTTCCCTGCCACAGGGTGCAACTTCAGGCCAACATAGCCCATGTTGCAAAGCTCTTCAGCGGGAATGCGCAGTTTGGCGTTGATCTTGTCAACGACTGCGCCCGTGCCCCCGGCGCACTTGTCGTTCATGGAGGGAATCTTTTTCTTGCGGCCCGTCTCCGGATCTTCCTTGAAGATGATGATCTTGGCGTCCTGGCCGCCCAACTCGATGACCGAGCCGCATTCCGGATAAAGATGCTCGACGGCGAGGGAAACCGCGTTCACTTCCTGCACGAATTTTGCCCCGATATGCTGGCCGACCGTGCCGCCTCCACTACCGCTAACAAACATCCGGGTTTCGCCAGGCTTGATCCCGGCCTCGGCTTCCATGCGCTTCAGGAACTCGAGACACTTTTCCGGCTGCTTCGTGTCGTGGCGCTGGTAGTCGCTCCAGATGATCTGGTCCGAGGAAGCATCGACAACGACGGACTTCACCGTGGTCGAGCCGACGTCCAAGCCCACAATCAAGCCCTTAGGGTTAACTTGATCCATTTCGCACCTGTCCCTCTAAAAATTCACCACAGAGGTCACTGAGAACACAGAGAAAAATACCAAGCTCCTCTCTGTGAACTCCGTGACCTCTGTGGTAGATATCCTTTCAGAAGAGCCGCCCCTACACCGCTACCATCGCATGCCGCTCGGCTTTCATGCGGTCAGCAGCATGGATGGCGAAGTTTGCCGCCACACCTACCACGCCTTTCCTGTGCCCGTACTTGTACAGGGGTTGCTGCATCTCGGGATGTTCGGCCACGAAATCCTTCAGGTCTTCGAGGGTGACTCCGCTTTCCTCGAGCACCCGCTTCATTTCATTCTTGGCTCGGACCTTTGCTTCCCCGAGCGCCATCTGGACGCGGCTGTGGGCGTTCACGTCGCCTTCGCCGGAGGTTTCGATGGGGATGAAGATCATGTCCTTATAGGTGGAGACAACCGCTGACTGCGCGCCGTCCGACTGAGTCGAGGGCATGCAGCCGAAAGGCTTCAGGCTGAGGACCATGTGGCAGAGGTCTTTGTTGGAGTAGTAAATGTTCTTGGCGACTTCCAGGTGGCCTTCACCTCCGCCGGCTCGAGAGTTGTAGAAGGGGTGGCCCAGACGCTGCAGCTCATATTGGTCGGTCAAGTGATGGGCGATATCGCCCAGGGCGGTAATCAGCCGGTGGTACTCGCGCTTGAAGATGACTTCAGCCGCTGTTAGCTTCGCGAGTCTTTGCTGCGAATTCAGTTTGCTGCCGAACACTTTCGCCAGGTTCCACTTCGAGACCCCTTGTTGAATCAGGTCCAGCCCGCGCTCGTCTTTGACCTGCTGCTTGGCTTGATGAATCATATACATGATCCATGTACCGATGGGTTCAACCAGGACCTGGGCTCCTTCCTTTTCCAGAAACTTGAACATGTTGAAGTTGCCGTCACCCTCGGTGGTCTGGGCCCAGAATTCGCCGGTGACTTTGACCAGGGGCTTCACTCGGGTGCGATCTACCGCGATGGAGTTGAATCGGTTACGCACCTGGCGCAGCGCCGCGGTATAGTCGTCACCATAGAGTTGGTTCAGGAACTTGCCCAGGTATTCGGCCGTCCCTGCAAAGCCGGTTTTCCCAAGCAGCAAATTGAGTCTGCCCTCGAGTGTCCACGGCTGTTTCTCCCGCATAGCCTCATGAAGTAAATTCATGCACTCTTCCAGGACGCGGTCGGTTTCGCCTGGATTGACTTCGTAGGGGCGTATTTGATAGGCGACGTCGTTGATGATGTCGCCCATATTCATGGCGTTCAAGATGCCAAGGAAAAAGTCGAGATTCATTTCCAGGCCCGCCTCAGCTTCGGCTTGATTCAGGCCCCCACCTTGCTGAAAGAGCAGCACTCGAAATCCATCGAAGCCTGAATTGCGCAAGGCCAGCCGGTACTCCGCTTCGTACATCCCGAAACGACACGGCCCGCAGGCGCCGGCGGTAATAAAAACATACCGGTCAATGATTTCCTGCTTGCTCATGCCCTTCTCTTCCAGGCTCTGGACGTATTCGACAAGATTGCCCACAGTAAAGTAAGTCGGGTTGCACTGGCCGTTGTTGCCGTACTCCTTGCCAAGTTGGAAAGCCTTCTTGTTGGGAACGGGCAGCGCCTCGCATTTGTATCCCAAGCTTTCCAAAGCCCCGTGAATAAGCTTCTCGTGCTTCCAGGTAAGGCCGCCAAAGAGGATGGTGGTCCGGTCACGTTGGGATTTCGTAAAGGGGTTCTCAATGGGCTTGTGAAAGTGCTGGGGTGCGCGTTTCTCGATGCCGGCTTCCTTCTCGAGACGCCGGCGCTCGTCCTCCAGGCGCTGGCGGATCAACTCCTCTTTTGAGGAGATTCGAATCAATCCCCCGCCAATGGCGGGAACTTCTTGGATAGGACTAATGCTCATTCGTCACCTCACGAATTGACATACACGAGCGGTCTTTCCCAAATACAAATTGATTTCAGATCAGCCCCGCAGTGCAGAAGTACAAACCTCTGACTGACGCGTGTCATTTTTCCCCCTCTCGGGGCCAAAGTAAACCGCCTTGCATTGAATGGTTGTTCTTCTGACCTAAATTGAATAGAAGCGAAGCCGATTGGCGACAAGTTGACCTTCCTATAACACCGGCGCGGGGCTTGCTGCCTGGTTGATGGGTTCACGGATGAGGGTCGTCCGCTCCACGTCGTTTGCACAACCGGCCAGCCGCTGCTAATCTTGATCACGGCCTACGAACCCCGGCCGCCGAAGTGGTTAACGCCTCGGGAGAGGGGAAGCCAGCCATGAAATGCACTATTTCGGGATGCCCCGGCGTCTATGAGCCCCGAACGGTCGTCCACACCGTCAAACACCGGGGTGAGGTGATGGTGATCGACCACGTTCCCGCAGAGGTGTGCAACGTTTGCGGCGATGTCCTGTTCGCACCCGAAACCGTGCGCCGCATCGAAGCCTTGCTCAAAGCCACTCCCCCACCCAGCCGCAACGTGCCTCTCTACGAGTTCGCCTGAACCTCCGCCAACCGGAACCCTGAAGAGCGGTCAAAGCAGGCGCAGTTTGACTGGTGATTCCGCTGGTGGTTTTGTATCCTAGCGGTGCGTGGCCTGTTGCTTTCCGACCGGTTCTTTTTCGTCGCGGTGCGCGTGCTCAAGCGGTGCAGATTTCCACGGCCTGGTGTTGCCCCGGCGTGAACGAGTATTGCGGCACGACTGCGGCGCGACAAATGCGCTGCGGGTTAACGATTGCTGGTTTGCCCTTGGATTCAAAAGCTCGAATCTAAGGAAGAACCGCAGACCTTAAAGACGGAGGTCTGCGCTACGCTTGCGCATTTGCGGTAGAATCCCCCTATAGATTCTTCTCAGTCCGCGACAGGGTTCTGACAAAAGTCCTATGAAAGAGCTATGAGAGACGAGCGTGGCAGAGGCGGGGAGATTTTACGAGGTGCACTAGGGATGGAGGGTCGGTGATGACAGGCTTTGGATTTATCGCTTTGGTGCCAAGATTGGTCTGGACTGGGGGAGCGAGTTGGGCTCGCTCCCGACCAATCTCGGCCCCGGACTTGGGAGGTCGCAATGAGATTCCGAAAAACGCTGACTCTTCTCACGCTGGCAATGGGGCTGGTCTTCGCCCTGCCTGCGTGGGCGCAGCAGAAGCCTCTTACGCGGGACCAAGTGCAGGGCTTGGTGCGGGACGGACTCGGAGACGAGTCGGGCGCGAAACTGATCGAGCAGCGCGGCATTGATTTCGCGCCGGCGGAGGATTTTCTCCAAAGCCTCAAGGCCGCAGGCGCGAGCGAGGCATTTCTTAAGGCGCTGAGCGCGGCCAAGCGGCCCGAGCCAGCGAGCGCGAAGAAGCCTCTGAACCAGGCGCAGGTTTTCGCCCTGCTCGCCGGCCAGGTAACGAGCCCCCGCGTGGCGATGCTGGCGAAAGAGCGCGGCATAGACTCCGAGCCACGGGAGGTAGCTACGGTCAGCGCAGTTCTGACCGTGGGTTCTTCCCTCGATGGCGAAGGCATAGACTGCTGGAATAGCTTCATATGAATCGCGTGCGGAAAAGGCTGGTGAAGCGGCCGGAAAATTGGCGGTGGTCTGATTATGGCAGTTTCGCTTGGGACAAGGCGACGGTGGCGGCGGGCCCCATCCAAATTGACCGCACGCGGTTGCCGCTGGGGTATCGAGCATGAGAGAATCGCACGCTCAGGACTGCACTGAGCGTGGCTGTGGGCTATAATCCGGGCCAGCGTCGGATGGTTCATTTGCGTTCTTGGGGGGATTAACATGAAGAGGGTCGGGCCTGTAGTGTTAAAGAACGTATGCATGGGTTTGCTGATTCTGGCTGTTGGCTTGGCGGCCGTCGCCTGCAATTCAGGGAGGCCGAACAACGCGCCGTCAAAGAAGGAACCCGCCAGCTACGTTCTGCCTTCAGAATTTTTCCTCAGGTCAACGGTCGCCCGAGGACCGGAAGGGGAAGTGTATATTGAGGGAACAACTAACCTACCGGACGGCTTAATATTTAATGTCGATGTTATACCACCAATAGGAAGGGAGCCCAAACCGGCTGATTATCTACGCGGCGACCTTTCCCTTGACAGAGGGGTGGTTACGGTCCGAAGTGGAAAGTTTCGCTCCCCTGGATTAATGGTGTGGTTTCCTAACCCCCATTTCGATAGTGGACACCCAGTCGAAACAGGAAACTCAAAGTACATACGAGTTCCCTTTCCGCCGGGTAAGAAAAGGATTCACTTCACTGCCTACTTTATTTCCTCAGACCCGGCCTTTGGAGGGCAAACATCCGAAGTTTACAAGCTTATCGGAAATGGCGGCAAAAAGCTTACTGGCCCCCTGTTCAAACAAACGGATTCTGACGTCCTCGATAGCGATAAAGAACTGGATTACCTTCAATTAGTTGAGCTTCCGCCGCTCACACCTGAGGCCGAGGCGATCAACCTGGTAAAGAGGGCGGTTCTTACTGTACCCGGGTACGGGAAGTCTTCGACTGACATCGGACAAAACGTCGAGTATAACATGAAGGGCTATGCTCTGCTAGCCAAGACGCCAAACTTTCATCCGGAGGGGAAGGGGTGGAGTGCGAGGTTGACTGGGGACCGAACTTACGCTGTGAGTTTCGACTTCATCACAGACGACGAGGAAGGAGAACACCAGGCGGTTTGGTCTGCCAACCTCGCGACGCGAAGCGTCAACTACGTCAATATCGCGGCAAAGTACATGAGCTGGACGCCCAACTACTAGAAAAAACAGTAACCATCACGGTCGGTCGTCCTTTGATTCACGGGGGGGCTTTTGCGTCCTTTGGGGTTCTCGCGAGAGGCACGAATGGTACCTTCCGTGGCCCGCGAGAGCACCTTGCCCTGGAAACTCGACTCACCGTTGCATTGGGCGGGGGTCAGGAGTATCTTTTGAGTCGGCGGAAAGTGGATAATACAAATTCCGGTTACAAGAGCATGAGTTTGCTCGAGGTGGACAACGCGAACCGGTTCCAGCACAAGGCCTGCCACGAGTATTTCGTCGTTCGACTGAACGCGACCAAAGGCATCTGGTTTCCTTAGTGATGCTGACTTAGTGACACGCCGAAACAGAATGAAGAACATTACGCTTGGATCAGAGTGGACACGAGATGAGAAATGAGCCACCTGCCCTCGTGTGGCCTCGCCTCTTGGAGTTGCCATCGGACACTGTGAACGTGGTTTATCTTGACCTTAACCACTGGATATCCTTGGCGCAGGCGTCTGTAGGTCATTCAAAGGGCATTTCGTTCACGAAGGCGCTTGAGGCGTGCCGTGCCGCGCGGTCGGCGGGTACTGTGACCTTCGTTCTGTCGGGCACTCACTATATTGAAATGCTCAAGATAAAGGATCCGGCGCAACGTCGAGCGCTCGCCGACGTGATGGAGGAATTAACTGGCTTCGCGGCGCTCGTCAGCCGCGTGGTCGTTATGGAGCTCGAACTCACGGCAATGCTCGACCGGCTCGCGAGAAAGCCGAGTCCGTTGCCAAAGATCCCCCTCATCGGACGAGGCGTCCGGCACACTGCCGGTCGACGCAGCGGATTGACGATCATGGGGCCTTCCGGGGACGAGACAGATCGAGCGCGACGACGTATGGGGGCAAAGGCATTCGATGATTTCGCGGCCGAGGCAAATCTGCAACTCGACCGATCGGCACTTCGAGGTCCCACCGACGACGAGGTCGAGAACCTACGTGCGCTAGGCTGGAATCCTGAAGCTGTCACGCAGGTCGCAGAGAGGCGAGCTGCTGAAGAGCGGAGTCAGACCCTTCGACTCGATGGCGCAGGCCCGTGGCGGCATAGTCGGCTGCGGGACGTGGTGTCAGCGCGCGAGCTCTATATCGAATTCCAGAATATCCTCCCGCGCGCCCTGTCAGAGCGGGGTCTGGTGCTGTCTGATGTGATCCCGGATCAACAGTCCGCTCGTGCGTTCGTTCGCGCAATGCCGAGTACTGACGTCTCGATCGAATTGAAGACGGTTTGGCACCGAAATCGGGATAAGCAATGGACCGCCAACGATATCAACGACATCGACGCCATGTCGCTGGCCGTTCCATACTGCGATATCGTGGTGACTGACAAGGCTTGTCACCATGCACTGCAGGCGGCACGCCTCGGCAAGAGAATGGACACGGCGCTCCTCCGCGGCCTTGAGGACCTTCCAAGCACTCTTGCCCAATGGAAACCGAAACGTCCGCATGCGGATTAGCTGGTTTGGGCTATGTCGATTGTGCTTAAATTCAGGACTTTCGGACAGCGGGCCACGGTCAGTGTTCTCGTGACCGCGGGCTTTTCCTTCGATGACGAACCCACGGTCAATTCCAAAGACGAATTGAGCGTGGCTACCTCCGGGTCACACAGCCTCAGGCCCCTCTCAAACTGTAATCTCCGCGCTTGTAGCTTCCCACCTTGCGCAACTCGATCACCAAGTCAAAGGCGTGGTTAACGGCTCTTTCACTGCGAAAGCCCTTCCGGACATCGGGGTCCAGTCTGGTAGCGCAGGGCCCGCTGTCCGGCCCTGCGGCTTTTCCAGCGATGCGGGTTCTTGCCGCGTCGCAAACAGGACAATCCGGTTTAGGCTTGCCCCCACGCCGAATAGGGTTTCCGAGAACGTACAGGCCCCGCCCTCAAGACCACGGCACGGTGGAAAAGCCGCAAGGCTGAAAAGCGAGCCTTGCGCTACATTCTCATCGCTCCCGCTCTTGTGGACCCGGCGTTTTTGCTCTTGACACGAGGCTAGTAATGTGATAGATAGTAGAGGGTAGGTGGGGAAGAGCAGGATTCAGGATTCAGGATTCAGGAGTCAGGAGTCAGGAACCGGGAGTCAGGAGTCAGGATGAAGAGCATCTGGCCACCGCCCAGTGCTTACCGCGGACTGCCCTTGAAGAGCCGCAGGTCCAGAGAGCGGGACCTGCGCTACCCCTGCTTTCTGCCGACTGCTTGCTGCATCTGGGCGAGGCGGATTGGAGAGTGCGCTTCGCAGGCATGGCAGCCCCGGACAAGATGTCACCGCCGACAGTGTAGGAGAAAACTCGTAAGTTTCAAAATTGACGGAACGAACCGGGAATGTCTATGAAAAGAAGGGGCTGGGGACCTGGGGCTAGGGACTGGGGGCCATAGGCACTGGGGACTGGGGGATGAAGGTCCGCTTGCCGCTGGCGCGTCCCAGCATCACTCGCTCAATCTGTCCTGCGGCCCAAGGAAGCCACCAAGCTCGAAAAAGGATTCTTGTTTTTGACGGAACGAACCGGGAATGTCTATGAAAAGAAGGGGCTGGGGACTTGGGGCTAGGGACTGGGGGCTAGGCACTGGGGACTGGGGGATGAAGGTCCGCTTGCCGCTGGCGCGTCCCAGCATCACTCGCTCAATCTGTCCTGCGGCCAAAGGAAGCCTACCAAGCTCGAAAAGGAATTCTCGTTCTTGACGGAACGAACCGGGAATGTCTATGAAAACAAAGGGTCGGTATTCCACGAGCGGGAACGAAGCGGGAATGTCTCTGAAAACAAAGGTACTTAGCCCAATAATCCGGGCATGTTGTTGAAAAAACAGCTAGTTAGCATCTGGTAGGTGGCAGGTTAGGAAGAGCAGGTTCCAGGTGTCGAGGGTCGGGTGTCAGGGGTCATGTGCCAAGTGTCAGGTGCCAGTGGTCAGGTGTCCGGTGCCAAGTGCCAGGTGTGAGGATGAAGAGCATCTACTCTCCGCCGACTGCCTACCGCTTGCTGCCGACTGCCTTTGAAGAACCGCAGGTCCAGCAGGATTGATGATTTTCGATTGACGATTTTCGATTTCGTCAATCTTCGATCGGCAATCTGCAATCGGCAATCTCGGGGGCGGGACCTGCGCTACCCCTGCCTTCTGCCTACTACCGACTGCGCGCCTAGTCGCCGGTAACACAGGTCGCGAGTTTCCGCAGCTTTTCGTGGCGGCGGCGTAGCAATTCGTCGGCGGAGAGCTTCGTGAGATCTTGGAGGCACGACCGAAGCACAGGCCGGAGAATGTCAGCGGAGAGTTGGTGACTGTTGTGTGCGCCGCCGGGAGGCTCCGGCACCAAGCGATCCACGATTCCCAGCCGCAGCATATCTTCCGCCGTCAGTTTGAGAACCCGAGCAGCATCTTGCTTATGATTCCAGTCGCGCCAAAGGATGGAGGAGCAACTTTCCGGCGCAATCACGGAATAGACGGCGTTTTCGAGCATCAGGACCTCGTCGCCCACCGCTATCGCAAGCGCCCCTCCGCTGCCGCCCTCGCCATGTATGATGACCACAATCGGAACACGCTGCTTTGGTATCTCCTTCAAGTTATAGGCGATGGCCTCAGCCTGCCCGCGCTCTTCGGCTCCGATCCCGGGGTAGGCGCCGGGAGTGTCCACGAAGGTTATGATGGGCAAGCCGAATTTGGCCGCAGTTCGCATCAGGCGGAGCGCCTTGCGGTAGCCTTCCGGGTTCGTCATGCCGAAATTGCGGAGTAGTTTCTGCTTGGTGTCGCGGCCCTTTTGATGCCCCATGACCATCACCGGCTTTTCCTCGAATTTGGCCAGCCCGCCCACTAAGGCCTGGTCATCTCCGAAACGCCGGTCGCCGCGCAGTTCGGTGAATTCGGTGAATAGCATCTGGATGTAGTCCAAAGTGTAGGGCCGTTGAGGGTGACGAGCCAGCAATACGCGGTCCCAGGGATCGTTCACTGTGCCGGCAACCTTATCGCGCAGGGCCTCTAACTGCTGGCGGAGGCGTTCGATTTCCTCGTGCGTAACTTCCGAGTCGGAGGCCTGTTCGAGTTCCGCTATCTGCTTCTCCAGCTCGCGGACCACCGCAACTTGTGTCTCGGGATTTGCCATAAGCTAATTAACCTGCCTCACCCCTGCTTCTCAAGCTCAACCACTGAGACGCCGGCGAGCGCCCGCAAGCGGGAGATCACTTCCTCGTCCGCATTCACGGTACGAGGACGCACGACGCGAAGATCGGCTGTAAAATCTCCAGGACGCGTGAGCTCCAAGACGACCGGATGACTGCCCGGGTGGGCGGAGAGCAAATCCGCCAACTCCGCGGCCAAGCCCTCGCCGGCCTGGCCAAGATCCACTCCAATCCGCAGCCGGGGCTTAGGGCCGTTCACCGCCGCTTCCAGCGGCCTTGCTTCACTCACCACGACTTTGGTGCGCTGATTCTCTTCGTGGCGCACCCGTCCCTTGATGAGGAGAGCTCTATCCGGCTTCAGGACGGATTGAAGCTGCTGATACGCTTGCGGGAACACCAGTAACTCGACGAGCCCCCGGCTATCCTCCAGCATGCCGCTTCCCCAAAGATCGCCTTTCTTGCTAGGCCGGACGCGCAGGCTGGTCAGGATTCCGGCCAAGGTGACGGGCGCTTCGTGCGCCAACTCTTCCAGCGAAGAACTGTCATAACGCGTAATTGTGGCCAGCTTTCCCATGTACTTCTCGAGCGGGTGGCCGGTGACGTAGAATCCCAGCACTTCTTTCTCGCCTGCCAATCGTTCCGCCTCTGTCCAATCCGGCGCGTCGGGCAAATCCAAAGGCGGAGGCGAGGCCAAGCCGGCATCGCCCATGAACAAACCATGTTGGCCGCTCGAGGTATCGCGCTGTCGCTTCTGGCCAAGGTCCATCGCTCGGTCCAGTACCGCCATGTGCTGCGAGCGGCGCGCACCCAGTGAATCGAAGGCGCCGGCCTTGATGAGGCTCTCGATGACGCGTTTATTCAACAAGCGTAAGTCCACATTCTCGCAGAATTGCAGCAGCGTATCAAACCGCCCCAGTTTGCGTCTGGCGGCCAGCACCGATTCGATAGCCGCCTCGCCAACGTTCTTGATCGCCGTGAGCCCAAATCGGATACTATTCCCCGCCGGCGTGAAGGTGAGATCGCTCGAATTGACATCCGGAGGGAGGATGGGGATGTTCATGTCCCGGCATTCGTTCAGGTATTTCGTCAACTTGTCCTGGTTGCCGATTTCCGAGGAGAGGAGGGCGGACATGAACTCCACCGGGTAATGAGTCTTAAGATAGGCGGTCTGGTAGGCCACCACGGCATAAGCCGCCGAGTGCGACTTGTTGAAACCGTAACCCGCGAACTGTTCAACCAGTTCCCAGAGGCGCTCGGCTTTGGCGGCTGGAACATTGTTTTTCTTCGCGCCCGCCAGGAACTTCTCCCGGTTCGCCACCATTTCCTCGTGCTTCTTCTTCCCCATGGCGCGACGGACCACGTCGGCTTCGCCCAGAGTGAACCCGGCGACTCTGTTAAAGATCTGGATGACCTGTTCCTGGTAGACAATCACACCGTAAGTTTCTTCAAGGATTTCCTTGAGTTGGGGGAGGTCGTAAGTCACGCGCTTCTTGCCGCTCTTGCGCGCAATGTAGTCCTCGATCATGCCCCCCTGAAGCGGGCCAGGCCGGTAAAGCGCGTTCAACGCGGTGAGGTCCGCCAGGCGACTGGGTTTGACACGCTGAAGAATCTCGGTCATGCCGCGACTCTCAAACTGGAAGATTCCGGCGGTAAGCCCTTTGCCCAGCGCGGCGTAACTCGCTTCATCGTTCGCCGGCAGGTTCTCCAGATCTAATTTCTCTCCCCGCGTCGTTTCAATCAGCTTCACGCAGTCATCTATGACGGTGAGCGTGGTTAGACCCAGAAAATCCATTTTCAGCAGGCCGATCTTTTCCAGGTCATCCATGGCGTACTGCGTGGTGATTTCATCTTTGTTGCTCTTGTAGAGCGGCACGATCTCCTGCAAAGGCTGGGGCGAAATAACAACACCAGCGGCGTGAGTCGAGGCGTGCCGCACGAGACCCTCGAGGTGTCCCGCCACCTGGAGCAAGTCCGCCACGCGCGCATCAGTTTCCTTCAGTTGGCGGAGCTCAGGGGCCTGCTTGAGGGCCTCCTCGAGGGTGATATTCAGGGTATTCGGGACGAGCTTGGCGATCTTGTCCACTTCCGCAAAGGGGATGTCCAGCGCCCTGCCGGCGTCGCGAATCACCGCTTTGGCACCCATGGTTCCGAAGGTGATGATTTGGCTCACGTTCTCACGCCCGTATTTTTCCGTCACGTAGCCGATGACTTCGCCGCGGCGTCGCATACAAAAATCAATATCGATGTCCGGGAAGGAAATCCGTTCGGGATTGAGAAAGCGCTCGAAGAGCAAGCCATGCTGGAGGGGATCGATATCCGTAATGTGCAGGGAGTACGCCACCAGGCTGCCGGCCGCCGACCCGCGCCCCGGCCCCACGGGGATGCACTTGTCGCGCGCATGCCGGATGAAATCCCACACGATGAGGAAGTAACCGGCGAAGCGCATTTGCTTGACCAGTTCGATCTCACGCTCCAGCCTTTCTTCATAGGCTTCCAGCGGGTAGCGCAGTTTCCCTGTCGCCGCCCACTGTTCCAGCCTTCCACGCCGCAGTGCGAATCCTTCCCTAGTTACTTTCTCAAAAAAGCTCTCGAGAGTCTCGCCCGGAGGGACCTCGAAATGGGGGAAAACGTGCTGCTTCTCTTCCAGGTGAACGTTGCAGCGCTCGGCAACCTCGAGGGTGCGAGAAAGGGCGTCCGGAACCTCTCCAAAGACCGCCTGCATCTCCTCGAACGGCTTGAAATAGAACTGGTCGGTAGCGAACTTCAGGCGGTTGGCGTCGCTGACGGTTTTGCCGGTCTGAATGCAGACCAGCACATCTTGGGCGCGAGCATCCGCCTGGCTGAGGTAATGGCAATCGTTGGTGGCCACCAGGGGAATGCCCGTCTCGCGCGCCAAACGAACCATTTGAGGGTTAATCCGCTTCTCCTCCGAAAGTCCCTGGTCCTGGATCTCGAGATAGAAATTGCCCTTACCAAAAATGTCGCGAAGGTCGTAGGCGGACTGGCGCGCCACTTCGAATTTATCGGCGCTGAGCGCCACGGGGACTTCCCCGCGCAAACACCCCGACAACCCGATCAATCCGTCGGCGTGGCTGGCCAGCAAGCCTTTATCGATTCGCGGCTTGTAATAGTAACCCTCGAGGAAGGCGGAGGAAGCCAGCTTGAGAAGATTGCGATAACCCCTTTCATTTTCGCAGAGCAGAACAAGGTGGTAAGGCCGGTCTGCATCCGGCGAGCGATCGAAGCGACTGGTGGTTGCCACATAGACTTCGCAGCCCAGAATCGGCTTCAGGTTCCGCTTCCGCGCAGCCTCGTAGAACTTCACTGCCCCAAAAAGGTTCCCGTGGTCCGTGATGGCGACGGCGCGCATCTTGAACTCGACCGCACGGTCCATCAGGCGATCGATTTCACAAGCGCCGTCGAGCAGGCTGTAATCGGTGTGGAGGTGAAGATGAACGAAGTTTTCGGATGGCATCCCGCAACCATTCTAACAGAAACGGTCCGGTTGTGGCACATTCATGGTGCGGCCGGGTTCTTGGGGAGAGCGCCTTGGCGCGAGCGCGAAATATGGTGTACTATACAGATGCGAGCTTATCTGATTGTGTTCAGCGCTGCTAATGTTCCTATGTTCCGTGCCGGCTGAGCAAGACTAGGTAGCCTCTCACGGACATGCCAAATAACGAACTGCCTCGGAATTCCCATCGCCCACACACATCCCGGCAAGAATGCGAAGAGACCGGCAATTCCAAGCCAGAACCGACTTGGAAATTGAAAAGCACCAATTCAAATTCTCGCGCCAGTTTGCAGGTGCGATACATCCAAGGTCGAGAAGTTGCTTGGCAGCTTCGTACTCGAAGCGATTATGAGAAGAGGATCGTGATTACTCGATGACTGACAGACCGAGAATCGTCCTGAGCCCGTGGACGAAGGACGAACCTATTAATTACAAGTGCTCCCTGTGTGGCCATATATTCATATTGCCGGAAGATCGCGAACCAAAGGACGCGATGGCAGAAGTCTTGGCAGCCTTCAATAAACACGTCCATGAAACACACCCCGAGGGGGAGAAGCAGGACTGAAGCCACGCAAGGTGTGGAGGGATAGGGGTGACCGAACGGAGGGCGACCCTTCCCCCTACAATCGTGTAGGCGAAGGGCTTGCCCTGCCCTCGCGAATGGGCGGCATAACAGTCCGGGGCCGGCAAGCCATCTCCCCACAAAACCGCTACGCCGCGTCTTTGGGTTTGCGGGGACGGCGCACTCGGGGCGGCGGCGCAGCCGGCGGCTCCTTGATGCCGGCCCTCTCGCGCAGAGCTTTGGTCAACTGCTGAGGAGTCTTGATCTTGCCATCGATCTGGTCCGCGAACACGCTTTCGATGATCTGATCGAACTTGGCCCCCGGCTTGAATCCCAGGGCTTGCAATTCCGCGACTGGCAGCTTGGCCCGAAGGGGCAAGTACTTCCTCAGAAAGTTCTTAACACGGGATTGAACTTTGGCTTCAGGGCAATACACGAGCAGGAAGAGCAGGAGGTCGCGTGACTCTTTCGAGAGCAGATTGTAAATCTGGTGAGGCAGCGCGGCTTTCGAGCTGAGGAGCAATCGTGCGAGCTTCTTACCCTCATTCTCCATGTTCAGAACTTCCTTGATGACTTTGCCTACCCTCAGTACCTTCTTCGCCATCCGCAGTTTTTCGCTGCTGCCCAGCTTTTCAACCAGGCAGAGAAAATTGATTAGATAAGGATCGGCCCCGGGAACCACCTGCGCTGCGCTCCGACTCTTCGAGAAATGGTCGTAGGTGATGCGTCCCGAGGCCAGTTTCTTGTCCAGCCCGCCTAGGAGTTTGCGCTCAGCAAGCAATTTCAGAATGCGCGCTGGGTCCGCCTCCTGCAGGATAGCTCGGAGTTCGCGGCCCTGCTGCTCCGGCCCCAGCCGCTCCCAGGCGCGATTCTGGAGGGCTGCCTCCAAGTAGTTCTTCGTTCGCTCCTCGGTCGTGAAATTAAGTCGCAATCCGAGCCGCAGAATGCGGTAAATCCGCAACGGATCCTCAGAAAAGCTGCGGGGATGGAGAACCCTGAGTTCGCGCCGTTCGATATCTGCGGCGCCGTTCGTAGGGTCAAGAAGCAACCCTCGCGAGTTGGGATGAAGCGAAATGGCCATGGCGTTGATCGAAAAATCACGTCGCTTCAGATCGTCAAAGATGGTGGCCGGCCGAACCTCAGGACGCTGCCCAGGTTTCGCATAAACCTCCTCCCGGCACTGGCCCAGTTCCACTCGCACTCCGTTAGTAAACCAAAGCTCCGACGACGCGGCATGTGCGTCAAACTCTTGACACTCGAGCGACAGAGGCTCTCCGCTGCCCACTCCCGGGCGGGCCGTGAACCCGGTCATGGGGAATGAGTCTATTGATTCCAGGCGGCGGAGAACCTTTAAGGGGTCGCCCGCAAGCGCGAAATCGAGGTCGCGCACCGCCTGCTGCCCGTAGGTGAGATCTCTAACCGCGCCGCCCACCAGGTACAGATTGAATCCCTGTTCGTAGGCCGCGCGGCTGATCAGGCCCAGCACGCTGTGTTGCTCTGGCGAGAGCTTGCTTTCCATCAGAAAGTTATAGTCGCTCATGGGTAGGGGGCGTCCATTTCATTGGCTCTAGACCTCAGGCTCGAGGATGGTGAGTCTGATAGACCTGCTTTAACCTCTGCTTCAAAACGTGCGTATAAATCTGCGTCGTCGAGATATCACTGTGTCCGAGCATCAGTTGGATCGAACGCAGGTCAGCTCCGCGTTCGAGCAGATGCGTAGCGAAAGAGTGACGTACCAGGTGCGGAGTCAACGGGATCAGAATACCCGCCCGACGGCCATAACCGGCGAGAATCTTCCAAAACCCCACGCGGGTTAGAGGTTCTCCCCGGCGGTTGAGAAAGAGGAAGGGCCCCTGTCCGTTCTTGCACATTGCCGGGCGGCCGCCCTGCCAGTACACTTCCACCGCCCGTAGGGCTGATTTGCCTACCGGGATTAGCCGCTCCTTGTTGCCTTTGCCCAAACATCGAACGACCCCCAGACCGGCTTCAAAATCCGAGCAACGCAAGCGAACCAACTCGGATACCCTCATGCCGGTGGCGTACAAGACCTCCAGCATAGCCTTGTCTCGGAGTCCACGGGGCGTCGAGGTATCGGGCTGTCCCAGAAGGGTCTCAACCTCGTCGGTGCTGAGATGCCTCGGCAACCTTTGGTCCAATTTCGGCGCGTCGACATCCACCGTCGGATCGCATGGGCACCTACCCTCTTTCGCCAGAAATCGGAAAAAATTCCGGAGGGAAATCAGATGACGAGCCACGCTTTGCGCGCTCATTCCTCGTTCGTAAAGCGCGGCTAGGAAGGCGCGTACATCGTTACGCTCGGCTTCTGAAGTGGTCTTCCGGCGGTCGCCCAGGAATTTGCAAAAATGGATAAGATCGCGTTGGTAGTTCGATATACTATTAGCGGCAAGCCCTTTTTCCACCCGTGCATAGTCGAGGTAGTCATGAACCTCAGGCAGTCCAGGTGTGGAGTCATCTAAGCGACTGTTTTTCAAGAGATTATGAGCTCTCTCCAAGTATTCGCACTCCGACTTTGCGCCGAAAGACTTGACAGGCTTAGCTCACGTCCTATACTACCACAAGCGCTTGGACGTGGCCAAGATGCAATATTTCCCACGCCTCGCGCCTTGCGTGACAGACAACCACAAATCGACCTACAAAAAGGTAGTGGTCCGTCGGCTGGACAACGCTCTCATAAAGGGCTTTGTTGACTTGGCCTCTTATCTGCGACCCAGCGGCATTGAGATGCTTGACCGCGAGGGCCGGGCTGTGCTTGTTCCCTTGGACGATATTAAGGGCATCTTTTTCGTGCGGGAGTTCGAGGGCAACCCCCAGCGATCAGAACGTAAACTCTTCCAGAGTCGCCCCCGGCTGGCAGGACTTTGGGTCCAAATCACCTTCAAGGATAACGAGGTATTGGAAGGGCTTCTGCCAAGCAACTTGGCGGAGCTCAACCCACTGGGATTCCTGATTACGCCTGCTGATCTCTACTCCAACAACCTGAAGATATTCGTGCCGCGAACGGCACTGAGCAAGATCGATGTCCTGGGTGTGATACCCGACAAGCGCGTGAGGAAGGTTACGCAAAGGAGCAGGGGAACTTCAGGCGCAACTTCCGAGCACCAGATGGGGCTCTTCCCGAGTCCTGCCGGGGAGGAAAAGAAGGGCTTGTAGCGGCGAGTTTAGCTCGCCATGTGGCGGTGTGAAGCCGCCTCTAGGCGCGAATTTGGCGACGGGATTAGGGGACAGGCTTCGCTTGCGCCTCAGCCTGCTGAGCTGGTTGCACCGGCGGAAGCAACAATTTCTGATGGATGGCGTAAAGCACCAGTTCGAGCCGGTCCGAAACCCCAACCTTGTCGTAAATCGACCTCAGGTGATTCTTCACCGTCTGTTCGGTGATAGTAAGATGCTGGGCGATTTCCCGGTTTCGCCATCCCTGCATCAAATAGCTGATTATTGTCTTCTCTCGCTGCGTCAAGGTGTCTACGGGTCGAAGAGGTTGGGCGGCGGTGGTTTCGACGAACTTCGCCATCGAGGTCACCTGCTTGTGCGGTAACCACATCTCGTCGTCCCAAACTACCTTGCGCGCACACCGGATGAACAGGGACGGTTCCACTGACTTGAGAATGATGCCCGAAGCGCCCAACTGTACGTATCGTATGCCCTGCTCTTCCGAAGGCACTGTCGAAAAGGTGACTACAATTTTGCACTTTGGCGCCTCGTGGCGCAGCTCGGAGAACAGATTTCCGCCGGCTTCGGTTACGATTTCCGACTGAACAAAAAGCAGATGCGGGCGTAAGGACTTCGTCAGTTCGATTACTTGCGCCGCGGAGTGGGCCTGTGCGACAACACGCAGATCATCCTCCACCGCAAAAAGCTCTTTCAGCCCAAACCTGAAGATGCCTTCACGGTCGGCTATGAGCACTCGGATCTTCTTCTTCGCGCTGCTGCGCAAGCTCATCCGGAATCACGTCCCAGCGCCACTGCTTAGTCAGGCCCGCCTGCCTTCGCCGCACGGCCGGGGCTGGGGTCGTCGATTTGATCTTGGAAATTGGTTTCCATGGAACCGCGCCGTGCCTGAAGGCTGACCCGCCTGGAATCCGGCACCCTCGGTTCAGAGAGCGTCGAACGGTTTACGTGCGAGTGGGCCGGAATTCGTACTCGTCAATCGTGGCCCCCATACCCCTTGCCTCACCCGGGCAACTCCAACGGATGACCCGGCCATTACAAAGCAGTTCGACGGGGACACGTGTGATGTTCGCAGGCAAGAGTACTCTCATCTTCACTGTTGTCTTACAAGGAGGTCGAACGGGAATACAGGTGAACAAGCCGTTCCCGCTGATATTTCCGGTCCTTCCCTCCACTCGGCGAGAGCGACCCCCGCGACTTTTCCAGTGCACTTCCACTGGCAACTCAACCGGAATTCGTATTCCGGAGCGCTGATTCTCATTCATAAGATCTCCGCTGAACCGAACCAGAGTCTCCGACAAGCCTAACCTTTTTTCGACCGCGTGGCAAGAAGAAACTCCCAGAAGAAACTCCCAGCCAAAAGTACTTGGGATCTCAGAAAGGTAATTGCTCCCCGGTATGTTCTCGGCAGAAACGCAGCCGAGAAAGAGGGCTCATTCAAGTCATCTTAAGACAGCCAACTTTCGGGCAGAATTTCTGAGGCATTGCCTAAACCTCGGAGCGCTGCTAATCTTGCGAACGTCGGGTGGTGAATCCCCGCTTTCGACCCCGGGCGGCGTAAAGCCGCCGCTACAGTCGGGGCGAGTTTACCTCGCCCTGTTGGAAGGGCGATGAAAAGGAGAAAGCGATGAGATTAGGTGAAATTGCGGCGCGGCTTGGATGCCGGCTCGAAGGACCCGAGGAACTCGAAATTGACGGTGTGGCCGGCATGGACGAGGCTGGACCCGGTGAACTGACTTTCCTCGCTAATCCCAAATACCTTCGCAAAATCAACACCACCTGCGCGGCGGCCATCATTGCCAGCCCGGATGAAGATTTGGGGGGCAGGCCTGCATTGCGTTCCTCAAATCCTTATCTCACTTTTGCCAAAGCCCTCGAGCTCTTTCATGCGCCTCATCGGCCTCCCACAGGGATTCACCCCACGGCAGTCATGGCGCCGGACGTCAAACTCGGCCGGAATCCCTCAATCGGACCTTACGTGGTGCTCGAAGAAGGAGTAGAGATCGGCGATGACTGCGTCCTGAAAAGCCACGTGGTGGTTTACCGCGGGGCCAGTATTGGGCATCGGTTCTTCGCCCATTCTCATGCGGTGGTGCGCGAATTTGTTCGCATCGGAGACGACGTAACCTTGCAGAATGGCGCGGCCATCGGAACTGACGGCTACGGTTTCGCCCGCCAGGACGATGGCTCCTACCACAAGATCGTGCAGACCGGGACGGTGGTTATTGAGGATAACGTCGAAATTCAAGCTTATGCGTGCATCGACCGGGCAGCCATGGGAGAGACGCGCATCCACCGCGGCGCCAAAATCGATAATCTCGTTCAGGTAGGCCACGGCTGCGAGGTCGGGGAGAATTCCCTTCTCTGCGGCCAAGTGGGCCTTGCAGGAACCACGAAGTTGGGGCGCAACGTCATTCTCACCGGCCAAGTCGGAATCGCCGGCCATGTGACGATCGGCGACAACGTTGTCGTTTCCGCCCAGTCCGGAATTCACAGCGATGTCGAACCGAACCGCATCATGTCCGGCTCACCCGCCATCGACAACGCACAATGGATGAAATGCGTCGCAGCCTACGCCCGCCTGCCGCAGATGTTTGCGACGTATCGCAAAGTGCGGGAACTGCTGGAGAAGTCGAGCCCCACAGGGAAGGCAGAAAGCAGTAGGCAGTAGGCAGAAAGCAGTAGGCAGTAGGCAGAAAGCAGTAGGCAGTAGGCAGTGGGCAGTAAGCGGTAGGCAGGGAGGATGAGCAATTATGGAGGGCGAGCCTTGCGCTGGCCGCTTCCTCACAATGAGGAATCTACGTCGAGCCACGCTTTGTCCGCTGTTGGTGTTCGTTTCAGTCCTTGGCAGCCTCGGTGAAACCAAGAAATTGGCAAACAACGGCGATCTGCTTCTTTCCCTCGGGCCAATCAAGCCCGTGTTCGAATTGGGGACTGACATCACAGCGGAGACCTAGGCGCCGTTTGCTTTGCTCTGCGGCTGTATTACTATTCAAGAATATTTAGGTGGCGATAACTCATAATTTACAATTTATAATTTACTATTCACTATTCCTAATTGCGCTTGGCCATTCGTCCTTTTCCAGACCTGTCAGGACGGCCTGACGGACACGGTCAATTACTATTTCCCGGTCCTCAATAGCAAAACCTTCCGTCGCGACCGCTTCGTGGATTGTGATACGAACACGCCCTGGCCGCATCACGAACTTACCTTTGGGCATGATTTTGCTGCTGCCGGAGACTGAGATTGGAACGATGGGAGCGCCGGCCTTGATGGCCATGACGAAGACGCCCTTCTTGAATTTCTGAAGCCTCCCGTCGGGACTGCGAGTGCCCTCCGGATAAACAAGGAAAGACTTTCCGGCCTTCAGTGCGAGCACGCCCTTTTCCACGGCGTCGCGCGCCTGCTCGCGGTTTCTCCGGTCCACGCGAATAAAGCCCACTGCCACCATGCCTCTGCCGATAATGGGAACGCGGAAAAACTCCTTTTTCACCATCACTAGAACTTGCGGCAAGACAGCCAGCAGGGCGGGAGGGTCACAATTGCTCTGATGATTGGCCATGAAGACCACAGGCCTGTCGCGCGGAATTCGATCCAGTCGTTGGATTTCAAGACGCACGCCCGCCAGCCAGAGCGCCATTCTCGCGCCCAACACTCCGGTCTTGTAAATGGGATCGGTATTCCCGCTGATCGCGCCGTAAATCAGCACGGGCGGGCCGATGGCCAAGACGTAAGCGAAAGTGACAAGCGTGACCAGGACGGCTCGGATCATTAGTCTGTGACGAATAGTAAATTATAAATAGTAAATTATAAAAGCATGAATAGTACAGTGTAGATTGTCGACCAGTGCACGCATTGTGCCGCTCCCAAGAACTGGTTGCGACGTACTGCTCTCTAAATTGGCAATACCCGCGAGCCTTAAGCGCGGCTCTGCCGCCCCGCTTTGCGGAAAGCCTCCGGCTTTCCGGCCAATGCCGGCCCTCTCGTCCTCCTCCGCGCAGGCTGGAAGGCTGAGCCTTCCAGCCTGTGCAAAGCACGTTCTTTAGCAGGCGCGCCGTTCGGAAAGGCGGAGCCTTCCCGCAAATCAGGCGGCAGAGCCGCTGGTCACGCCTCACCGCAGCGAGCCCAATTTGGTCAAGTCACGTTTCGACGACCTCCTAAATTTACAATTTATAATTTACTATTCACTATTCCTAATTGTTTTTGGCGATCGCGGCCGCCGTCTTCCCCGCCAGCCAGCCTTCGCGAACCAGGAGCTGTTCAGCGGACGGGTGCGAGATTTCCTTCACCCGGTAATTGGTCTCGCCATTGGTTTCAAGGCGGTATTCGATCTCGATTACGTTTCCACCGCGCAGCACCTGGAGTTTCATATCCTGTTCGGGCTTCAATTGCGCAAGCAGGTTGCCGGGAGAATCGCGCAGCGGCTGGCCATTCATTTCTTGCAGGATGTCACCCAGCGCCAGGCCGGCCTGCGCAGCAGCGCTGTGGCGTTCCACGTAATCCACGCGAACTTGGCTTGTTGAATCCACACTCGACTCGAAACCCAGGCGCGCTGACCCGGCGCTTTGACTTTCCAACTCGAGGCCCGCGTAGTTTAAATACGTCGCATAGTCCAACTCGCGCGTGCCGCTGACGTAATCCGCAAAAAAAGCCTCGAGCCCCCCAAAGGTTGGAGCAACCTGCGCCATCGCGTTCCGCAGATCAGTTTCCGTATAGTACCGGCCGCGGCGGGCGAAGTCGTCGTTCAAGCGGCACATCACATCGTCCAGGCCGACCGCATTCCCGGTGGCGTGGCGCAAGGCAAGGTCAAGCAGGTAGCCCAGCAATTCGCCTTTATTGTAATAGGAGATGCTTCGCTCCGGCCGGAAGTAATCGCTATACTTCTCGAACCACGCTTCCAGGCCCGACAGCTCGACGCTTTGGAATAAACGGGCCGGGCGGGATTGCAGCTCCGAAATAGCTGACGCCAAGTGGGCGTAAAAGGCCTTGCGGGAAACCATGCCCGCTCGCAGCAAGGCCAGCTCGCCGTAGGTGCTGGTCACGCCTTCACAGAACCACAAGTCGCGAGTGTCGTTGCCGTGGACATAATCAATGGGCTCGAGCAATTGCGGGCGGATGCGCTTTACATTCCAGAGGTGGAAGAATTCGTGCGCCGCCACACTCTCCAGGCCTTCCCAATGGTCGTGCAGTCCTCTTGCCCGCACCGTGATGGCCGCCCCGTTGCGGTGCTCCATGCCACCGCCGCCGGGAGCCTCTTGGGGGAAGTGCAGGATGAACGTGTAGCGAGAAAAGGGCACGTCGCGCATGAGTGCGGTTTCGGTGGCCGTAATCCTGCTCAGCGAGGCCAGCAGGCGGTCTGGAGAGTAGTCCTTCGGGTCCGCATGAACGACCACCCGATAGGTTGCGCCAGCTTGAGAATAGCTGTAGTCCTGAAATTGACCCGCCTCCGCCGGGCTGTCCACCAGCAAGTCATAATTCGGCGCATGGAATCCGTCCGCATCTTCCTCCAGCAGGCTTGCCACCTTCCAACCGTCGGGAACCAACAACTTGACATGTACGGCGCGTTCGCGCTCCCTGGGCAAGTAAAAGAGCAACATAGCAAAGTTTAGGAAGGCGTGCGTGCCATCGACGTCACTTGAAAACGGCGTCGGTCCTGACACATAAACATCGTAGCGAAGCGACAGCTTCGCGCAGGGCTTGGCCTCTGCCCTCCAGGTCTCAAGGTCAATGCGCGCCAGTCGTTCCTGGCCTCCATCACATTCCGCAGTCAGGTCACTGACGGTCCGTGCAAAGTCGCGAATCTGGTAAAGGTTGTTCCAAGCCGGAAACTGGAATTCTGTGGAAGGCGATGCCCCCCCAACTGTCATCACAACTTCCACCCGATGTGAGGCAGGCGAGCGCAAATCGAGCTGGTACTGAATAGGTTCGGAAGCGCCAAGGGAAGTCGCCGCAAGCGAAAGAAGCAGGAAGCAGCCGGCCAGACGATTGCCGATTACTTGATTGCCGATTTTCGATTGTCGATTGCCGATTGCGGATGCGCCTGGCCTCCGTGTGCTCGGTGTTAAAGCTCTGGAGGCACTGAAAACCCCGAGGTTCCCCTTTTGGTTCCGCCGCGTCGTGAAACTCGCGATCATCTCATTGTCGCGCAGCAAAGATTTGTCCCTCGCGCCTGACATCGCGTATTCTCGGTTGCCGACCCAGAGGAAGCCGCCACGTTGTTTTCAATCGACAATCGGCAATCAGCAATCTGCAATGTGCAATCCGTCTTCGCTCCTCCTCCAGAAAACTCTTGCCGCTCGCCTTGGGGCTCCCTAATATAACATCTGTGGGGCAGGGACAACCCAACAAGTTCCTGAAGGCGGATATGCACTGCCACACCCTTCACTCGGGGCGGGCCAAGCACCTCCGCTTCTTGCGTTGCCGGGATTGCTATTCCCGGCCACTCGACGTGTACGCGACGGTGAAGCGACGAGGAATGGACCTCGTGACGATCACTGACCACGACTCCCTCGACGGTTGCCTCGAATTGCTCGACCGCCTGGGCGAGCGCGAGGATTTCATCACTGGCGAAGAGGTCAGCGCCACTCTTCCGGAATTCAACCACACCGTTCACCTCGGCGTCTACGGGTTGAACGAGGCGCAGCACCGTGAAATCCAGCGCCTGCGCTCAAACGCTGAGGAGCTCGTTCCCTACCTCCGCCAACAAAACCTCCTGTTTGCGTTGAACCACTTCTTTCATGACTTTGGGGACCTCGAGCGTGTTCTCGGGTTCACCCAGCGCATGTTGGAACTGTTTGACGTGTTCGAGGTTCGAAACGGCTCGCAGGAGCGCGACCACAACACCTTAATCGCCCGCTTGGTGGAGACTCTCCGCCAGAGTGGACGCACGATTGGGGTGATCGGCGGTAGCGACTCGCATACCCTCCGTCGCTTGGGGCGAACTTACACCGTGTGCTCCGCCGCCCATCGCGCCGAGTTCTTGGAAGCCATTCGGACAGGCAGGAGCGAAGTCTGCGGCGCCCATTCGAACCACTTGTCGCTCGCGGCAGATATCTACGGTGTGGTGCTGCGCTACTACCCCGCTGTCTTCAGAGTGGGTAACGGGGAACTCCCTGCCGCCATTCGTCTAAGGAATATCGTTTTCAGCATTCTAGCCGCGCCTTTCTTGTTCGTCCCCTACGTGTCCGCCGCGCGTCATAGTTCGATCGAGCACAGCCGCGTCAACCAGTTCGCGCGCGTGCTGGGTGGTTCTGTCATTACGAAAGGTACAGGAAAGGTGTACGTTAGTTAAGGAGGTGACAATTGCCTGTTGAGACAACTTATACCGGTCTGAGGCAAAGACTGGCCTCAGTGCTGAAACTGGTGGCGGATGATCACGAGGTCGTTATAGTGCGTCGGAGGAGTGCCAAGGACGTCGCGCTCGTCCCCGTTGGGGAACTGACGGGCCTGATGGAAACGGCTCATTTGCTTCGATCGCCGAAGAACGCTCGGCGGCTGCTCCGAGCGTTGCGGCGAGCGCAAGGTCGCGCAGCTAGACCGGAGTCCGTCGAGAAACTGATGTATGCGCCACGTTCTGCTTGTTAAGCGGCCTGCGTGCGGGAGCGGGACGCTGCCGCCACAGCGAGCGAGGCGCCCGTGCTACCGCACTCCAAAGTGCTTCAAACTGCACCAACCCAGTCGACCCCGATCTCGGCCACAGTTCTCAGCCGATCGATCAGTTGTCCGGTGTGATGCTGAAGGTGCCGAAGGTTGTAAAGTTGCAATTCGAATTTGCTGAAAAACAGCCAGTGGAACCCGGATGGCGCGCCAAGATCCAGGGAGGGCACTCTGGCGTCAACTTCCTCCCAGCACATTTGCAGGTATTCCAGAATCTCATCTTTGCTGTACGGCACTTCGATTTTCGGACGGTCATGCGGCGGCCAGGGAAGAGGACCAAGCCACTGATAGTTCTCCCGGTGCTTTTCCCAACGGGTGCATTCCTGGTAGGAATTCTGCAGATACATATGGGTGCAATAAAGCACGTGGTAAGCGATGTGCCAGAACTTGTTTGGGTAATCGGGAGCCAACCACAGCGATTCCGGACACTTGGTGATTGCCTCCCTTAACATCGCCAGCGAAGCGCGATACTGCTTGCCAATTATTTCATGGACGTTCGCTTCAGCCATATCTTCCCTCCCTCCTTGTCCGAATCAGGCATGCCCGCGGGTCTCGAATACCTTCCATTTTATGTATGCCCCACTCGGAAGAAAAGCCTTCACCACAGAGCGCACAGAGAACACAGAGAAGAACTCTCTCTCCCTTCTCTGTGTTCTCTGTGCGCTCTGTGGTGAATTCTACGCTTCGGCCCTGCGCCGGAAAAACCAGCGATAGACGAGCGACCCAGCCGCCATGGTGAGCAATCCCAGCGCGGATTCCTTAGGCCGAAGCGCCATGGTGTAGCAGAGCATCCACGCGCTGGCGCCAAGAAAAACCATGGGAACCAGCGGATAGCCCCAATTCACAGCACTCAGTCGCTTCCAACCTGACCGCCTCCGCAGGCGCACCATGCCTGCCACCGCCAGGGCGGCAAACAAAACCAGCGCAAAGCCGATGTAATAGAGCAGGCTTTCGAATGTTCCTGTGAGGATCATCAGGGCGGTTGCCAGCGATTGCCAAAGAATGGCTTGGACAGGCGTCCCCCACCGCAGATTCACGCGCGCAGCACCCTGAAAGAAACAGCCGTCCTGCGCCATCGCGTAATAGACGCGTGGCCCCACGATCACCATGGCGCTTACCGTGGAGAGCAATCCCACCGACATCACCGCGCTGAAGAGGTCTCCACCTTTCCCTCCGAAGAGAGCCTCCGCCGCCGCTCCGCCGATGCGTTCGATACCCTTCATGGCTTCCAAGGGCATGGCATAGATGAAAGCGGCGTTCAAGGCCAGATAGAAGGCCGCCACAATCAATGTTCCCGCAACCAGTGAAACGGGCAGCGTGCGCTCCGGCGACTTCATCTCCTCGGCCACATAAGTCGCGGCGTTCCATCCGCTATACGCAAACATAACGAAAATGAGAGACACCGCGAATTGTGCGGCCAAGCTGTGCTGAGAGGTACGTGCTGCCGCGGCCGAGAAATGGGCGACGCTTCCCTTCCCCACCAGGAAGGCCAGCGCCAGAAACGCTCCCAGTACGCCGATCTTCAATCCCGTAAGAGCGTTTTGGATTCTTCCGGCGAAACGCACCCCGACGATGTTGACGCCGGCAAAGAGCGCCACCACTGCTACCGCGAGCAGGTGCCCGTAGCCCGCGTGGAACCACCACGTGGAACTTAGCACTCCCGCGGAAAATGTGGGAGAAAGCGCAGGATAAAAGTGCCCGACATACTCGGAAAAAAGCAGCGCTGCAGCCGCAATGGGCGCGGCAAACCCAGCGAAGAACGAAATCCAGCCACTTAGAAATCCCCACGCCGGTCCCCAAGCCTTGCGCACGTATATGTACTCACCACCCGAGCGTGGCAGATTGATCGCCAGTTCCGCATAACAGAGGCACCCCGCCAACGCGACCACCGCGCCCGCCAGCCAGATGGCCAGCACCAGGTAAGGCTTGCCTATATCCCCGGCAAGGAAGCCAGTGATGCCGAAGATTCCCGCCCCAATCATGTTCGCGACCACAATGGCCGTGCCGTTGGTGAGAGTTAATTCTCGGCGAAGAGAAGGGCGGTCGAGAGTCGAAAGTCGAGAGTCGACAGTGTGTGGCGGGTTGGGACAGAGGTTCATAGTAGGACAGCTAAGACCAAGGACAAGTCAAAAGGCAAAGCGCAAATGGCAAATGTCAAATCCGCGAAAGCACCCTGCTGCCTAGAGAAGAGTAAGAACCAGTCAACCCTCCGCCTCGGGGTAAGGAAGAACCAGTCAGCCCTCTCCCTCGGGGAGGGGTGGACCGCGACGGCGTTTTCACCAGCCGTCGCGGGCCGGGTGAGGGGTTGCTTCCTTCGCCAGGCACGAAACCCGCAGACCTTAGAAAGCACAGGTAGTGGTACAGTTTGATGTAGAGGCGGCTTCACGCCGCCATTTGGCGAGGTAAACTCGCCGCTACAACATCAAACTGTACCACTACCAAAGCACATCCACCCTGGACAAGATTCCTCGCAAACCATAGAATTGTCCTATGCGACTGCTTGCGTCTTTTGCCGACTCTATGAAATCACGTGGGCGCCCTGCGGTTTTTGCTGTTGTTCCCGCCCTGCTGTTATTCTGCCAGTCGGCTATAGCCCAATCCGTACCTCTTGAGCCCTCTCAGACCGACGCCGGCAAGTATCTGGAGCACATTGTTCCGTTTGTCCCCACTCCGCTGGCGGTGGCGCAGAAGATGCTGGAAGTCGCCAAGGTGCAACCCGACGACGTCGTCTACGACTTGGGCTCGGGCGACGGGCGCATCGTAATTCTGGCGGCGCAGAAGTTCGGAGCCCACGCTGTAGGTGTGGAACTGGATTCCGACCTTTACGAGAAATCCTCGCAGCGCATCCGAAAACTAGGCTTGCAGGACCGCGCCCAGATCATCCATGAGAACATGTTCGAGGTCAACGTCCGTCACGCCACCGTGGTAACCCTTTATCTCTTGACCGTTGTTAACGAGCGCCTGCGTCCCATGCTCGAGCGGCAACTCCGTTCCGGAGCACGCATCGTCTCCCACGATTTTCAGGTTCCGGGCTGGCAGCCCGCCCAGACCGTGGAAGTCACCTCAGAGAACGGAGTGGTGAGTAAGATTTTCCTCTATATCCGGCCCTGAAGATCGGGAGATCGGGTGAACAAAAACCCACCACCCTTGAAATAGCTTCTGTCGATCCGATCGGCCGGTCCGCCGATCTGTTCTCCCGATCTACCGATCACCAGATCACCCGATTTCGAGATCACCAGATCACCCGATCTTCCGATCTTCCCTGACCGCTTCGAACATGGCCGCCACGTTTTCCGGAGGAACGTTAGCCAGGATATTGTGGACCTGCTGGAAAACGAATCCGCCGCCGGGGCTGAGGATTTGCACCTGTTCTCTGACGTGACGGCGAACTTCGTCCGGCCGACCGTTGGGCAGAATAGTCTGCGTGTCGCAACCGCCACCCCAGAAAACCATATCCCTCCCGAATTCAGCCTTGAGTTCCCGGGCGTCCATACCGGCGCAAGAAATTTGCACGGGATTGATGGCCTCGAGTCCGGCGTCAATCAAGTCCGGCAACAGTTCGCGCACGCCGCCGCAACAATGGAGCATAACTTTCACGTTAGCCAGTTGTTTCGCACGGCTCCACATGAGCTTGTGGCGAGGCTTGAAAAACTCTCGGTACATCCTGGGCGAAACTTGCGGGCCACTCTGCATCCCCAAATCGTCGCCAAACCTGATGATATCGATATTGTCTCCCACCGCTCCCAGGTATTTCTCCAAGTTAGCCAGGTGAATCTCCACCAGGTCGTCGAGGAACTTGTGCGCCTTCGCTGGTTCGGCGGCGAGAAGCATAAAGAAGTTGTCATTGCGATAGAGGAACTGCCCGGTCTCGAGCAGGTTGCCGCCAAAGCCGCCCAGAATGGCCTTGTCAGTCTTTTGCCGTAAGCGTCTCGCCCCCTCTCTCAACTGCGCCTGGTCTACCCATGGCCCGGGAGGGCCACCGACCGCGTTCCACATTGATTCTTGCAGGCCTGCGGCGATGGTCTTGGGACCATTTTCATCTGCAAAAGGGAAGTAAGTTTGTTCAAAATAGAGCGCTCCCGCCGGCATATGGGCAATCACCCGTCCGGTCTTGGAGCGGAAGACCCACCTTCCGTCTGCCTTTTCGGGCAATGCCCAGGCCGGTATCTTACAGGGCGTTCCGTCGGGCAGGGTCCAGTCCGCCCAGGACTCTTCGTCAAGTGCGAAACCGCGCCCAAGGTCCAGGACGTCGACGCCGAAAGTCTCGAGGACGTCTTCATCGACGATGGCCAACTGCTGAATAGGGTCGTAAACGCGAATGGTCTTCTTGGGAAGCCTTAGATAGTCCCGCAATTTGGCATAGGCAATGGCGGCGATCCCTGAAGAAGGGTGGCCGGAGAAATCAATCGGCACGCGATCGGGCTCGCAATGATTGCAGGCAGTAAGAACTCTTTCTCGTGAAGTCATTGTGCACACCATCCAATAAAAGAAGTTCAAAATTCGAGATGCAAAGCACGATCAGTAACTGTAAGCGCCCCGAGCGATTCCTTCCACCGGACCCGTCAGGACGACTTCTCCATTCTCAGGCCAAGCCACCCGAAGCGAGCCGGCTTGCGTCTGAACGCGAACTTGGCGGCCTGTCAGATCGTTCAGAATGCTCGCCACCGCCGCTGCGCAGGACCCGGTTCCAGAAGACATGGTATGGCCCACGCCTCGCTCCCAGAACCGCACGGCGATCTCTCGCCTGGAAATTACCTTTACAAACTCCACGTTAGTGCGATTCGGGAATAGCGGACTCGTTTCGATCTCGCGCCCCAGGCTCTCCCAATCTTCGCAATCCCTCAGAAAAGTGGACGGGTGGCGCACAGTCCCGCTTTCCCGAGACTTTGCGGCTCCTTGCTCCAGGGGCGCCGTGCTAAAGCCCGGCGCTCGATCCGTCGCTGCCGGGTGATAGGCCGGCTCCACAAAATCCTCCACAAAGATGGAGCAGTGAGGATTACCCATCGAGGTCACGGTTACCGGCAGCTCGCCTCGCTCGGTGAGGAACGGATAACCTTTGACGGGCACAGCAAAGGTCTCGGCCTTGAATGGGATTTTCGCCGGCTCCAAGATCGGCGCTCCCATGCCCACCCGAAACTGCCACTTACCCTTCTCTTCCTTGACCCTCTCGAGAGTCTTCACGCCCGCCAGCGTTTCGATAAGAAACGTTCGTCTGGCCGGAGAGACCTGAGACAGGAAGGCCCCGGCACAACGGATGCCGTTGCCAGACATTTCCGCTTCGCTACCATCCGCGTTGAAGACGCGAAGGCAGGCATCGTGTTCTTTGGCGCGCGGCGGCGTCATCACCAAGAGTCCGTCCGCCCCCACGCCCGTATGGCGATCCAAAATTGCGCGCGCGAATTTTGATAATGGGCGCGGAAGGCCTTCCGCTCCCACGACAAGGAAATCGTTTCCAAGGCCGTGAAACTTAGCAAAAGGAATACTTCTAGGCATAGCAATTTGTCCCGAAGCTTTCAACTCGCAGCTTAAAGCTCTCAGCCATCAGTTCTCAGCATTCTGCTTTCTGCCTTCTACTTTCTGCTTTCTGCCTTTCTGCTCGTCACTCGTCACTGCTCTTCCGGTAAATGGCCACGCTCCCTTCGGAGGGAAACGATTCCCTTTCGAGAAACTGAAATTGCGCAAACGCCTGAGGATAAGCCCGCATCAATTGATCTACTGTATCGCCATCACCGCGAATAATCCATTCCACATGTTTCCCTGCGTCGGACTGGAGGCCGCGCCAATACTTGCGATTCGTATCGGAAATGGTATTGCGATAGTAAATCCCTACCTCTGGCATTACGCACGGCCACTTCCCCGCCGCTAACAACACCCGCCCTCCGTCGTAATGCTCGCGAAAGAAGTGGATAATAGCTTGCTGTCGCCCTGATCGGCAAGGGGTATTCAGGATGCCCTCCTTAACAACTACCAGCCCCTCGGCGCCTCTGCCCAAAAGCGAGTAAGTCTGCCAGACAAACAGGGCAAGAAAGAACGTCAGCAAGCCGTAACGCAAGCCCCTGGGCAGACTTGGCGAAAGAAGGAAAATCGGGAAGAGCGCCAGCGCCGGGAGCATTTCCACGCCATACCGCAGGTTGTAATATGTGAATGGGAAAAGGGTTGGTAGGTAAAGCGGAACGCCGGCATAAGCAAGGGCGTGGACATAGAACGGTAGCGGGACCAAGAACAGAAATGCCGCTGCCCCCTTCCCCCACACGGGCCGGTTCATGGTCCACGCGAGCAGCCCGAGGATTGCCAACTGGAGTGGCCACATTCCGAACACGAGCTTGAGGTCCTCAACATAATAGCGGGCGGAAAGCAGCAGCTTGCCGTCTGTCGGGTAGGGAAACGCCGTCGTGGCAAGTTGATGAGCATAGATCGCCTGCGCCGAAAACGGCCCGTTGTAGAAGTCCAGGGGATTCGAGAAGCGGTAAGCGTTGTGAAGCAGCCAGAGCATGGGCCCGGCGCCGGCAACGAAGGAGAAGATGAGGGCGTGCCGGAAGCGCAATTGCCACGAGTGGCGCCGCGCCAGCAGGACAAATAAGGCCGCGAAGGGTAGAACATACCATTCGTCGTAGCGGGTGAGCGTGCCAAGAAACGCCGCCCCCGCCGCAGCCAAAAGGGCCCGCATCCTGCCGGATTCTTGGTAGCGAAAGAGTTCGTACACGACCAGCACGGACCACAAGAGAGCCAGCGGTTCCGTGAGTGGGGTGCTCGCGAGATAGAGAAGATTGGGGCTAAGAAGAACCCCAGCCAGCGCAAGGATTCCCGCCGCGCGACCGCCGCCGGCTGCTGTGCCAAGGCGATAAAGGAACCAGGCAACCCCCGCAAACGCAGCGCACGAAATGAAGCTGCCGGCGAGCCCCGTCCGCCACAGGAGATCGTTTCGCGCCAAGGGGGCAGCAAACAGGTGAAACAGGGGCAGCCAAACCGACCCAATCTCGCCATAACCGGGGGTCGGTGAGTCGAAAATGCGGCGCGCGCCCTCCATGTGCGCAATGGCGTCGCCGTAAATGTCGGTCAGCCCACGCAAATAGAAGAAGCAAACGGCGGCCAGCGATACCGCGGCAATACAAATCGCCACCACCCCATCGGACCTGGAGCGCCAAGGCGGCAAGGATTCGCTGGATTCCGGGGCTTTCATGCGTCAAACTGGGTCAGAGCCTTGAACCCACAATAGCGGGCTTCAATCTCCTTCGGAGTGAGCCGAAGCAGCCGCGAGAGTCCGAACTCTTCGACAGCAAAACTGGCCATCACTGAACCGTAGATCACAGCGCGGCGAAGCTCGGCATCTGAGAGGTCACCCGCCTTGGCCAGATACCCCATGAAACCGCCGGCAAAGCTGTCACCCGCGCCGGTGGGGTCACGGACCTCGTCGAGGGGAAAAGCCGGCGCAGAGAAGATTCCCCCCTCTGAAAAAAGCGTGACCCCATGCTCTCCGCGCTTGATCACCAGGGTGGTTGGCCCCAGCTTTCGAATAGCTTCGGCTGCCTTCTTGAGGTTGAAAATGCCGGAAAGCATTCGTGCTTCTGTTTCGTTGATCACCAGGATATCAACTTCAGCCAGAGCTCTCTTCAACCCCTCGGGCGTTCCCTTGATCCAATAATTCATGGAATCAAGACCTACCAAGCGAGCTCGAGTAAGCTGCCGCCGGACATGAAGCTGCAAGGCCGGATCGATGTTGCCGAGAAACACGAACTCGCTATCGAGGTAAGAGCAAGGTAGCGTCGGTGAGAATTGCTCGAAGACGTTGAGTTGCGTCTCGAGGGTTCGCGCTTCATTCATGTCGCCGGTGTATTCGCCCGACCAGCGAAACGTCTTACCGGAAGTCCGCACCAGACCCGCCGTGTCGATGGCGCGATCCTGAAACACCCGCAGGTGCTCTTCCCCGAGGTCGTCACCAACAACTGCTACGACCCGAACGGGAGCAAACCAACTGGCAGTGACCGCAAGATAGGTCGCCGCGCCCCCCAGAATGTTTTCCGCCTTGCCGTAAGGGGTTCGAACGGAATCAAAAGCTACAGCACCGACCACCAGTAAGGCGGCTGGGGACTGGGGGCTGGGGGCTGGGGGCTGGGGGCTGGGGATTAGGGGCTGGGGGGCCTGGGGGCTGGCGCAGTCTTAGATTTCGGCGTTTGGCTTTTGGATCTTGGAATTCGCATCTTGGATTTCGGATTACTCCCTTCCCACAAAGGCAAAAGCGAAAATACGCATCCGCCCCAAAAAATCGGCTGCGCCCGCCGTTCAGCCCCGTCCGGGTTGACGTAGATCCATCGGTTCCGCTCCCCGCAGGTCAAAACCTGGCGCTACTCACGGAAGGCCCCCTCGAGGCCTTCCCCCGCCCACTGCCTACTGCCTACTGCTTACTGCCTACTGCCTTTCCCCAGTCCCTAGTCCCCAGCCCCTAGTCCCTTAGCGCAGGTATTTTCCAACCAACAATGACAGCTTTCTCTTGGCCTTCTGTGAGATCCGACTTCGGTCCGTAAGGATGGCATGGGCGAGTGCCGATGCGCAAATGCAATTTCGTTGTTGAGGCATGGCGCGAATGGCATTCAGTAGGATTCTCTGCGAGTTCTCGACATTGTGCGTCAGATACTCGAGCACCACGTTCACCGTCACGGCGTCGTGCTGGGGATGCCAGCAGTCGTAGTCGGTGACCATCGCTAGCGTGGCGTAACAGATCTCCGCCTCGCGCGCCAGCTTGGCCTCCGGAAGGCTGGTCATGCCGATCAGGTCCATTCCCCAGGACCGGTAAACCTCTGACTCAGCCTTGGTGGAGAATGCCGGCCCTTCCATGCACACGTAAGTGCCGCCTCGGTGAAAGCGGACCGCCACTTGCTCGCACGCCGCGGCCAGCGTCTCCACGACGGTGGGACACACGGGCGCATCAAAGCTGATGTGGGCCACCAAGCCGTCCCCAAAGAAGGTGGACGCGCGCTGCCGGGTGCGGTCAAAGAATTGCCCGGGCAACGCCATGTCCATGGGACGGTATTCCTCCTTTAATGACCCCACCGCGCTGACCGAGATGATTCGCTCCACCCCCAGTTTTTTGAAACCGTAAATATTGGCACGCGAATTCACTTCTGCCGGCAACAAAGTGTGGCCACGGCCGTGCCGGGCAAGAAAAGCCACCTTGCGCCCTTCCAGATTACCTAGCACGTATGCGTCCGACGGTCTGCCAAACGGCGTGGCCACGCGAACTTCCCGCACCCGCTCCATCCCTGGCAGCTTATAAAGTCCGCTTCCTCCAATAACTCCAATTTCTGCTTGTGGCAAAGGTCCTCCTCCGGGACTAGGGGCTGGGGGCTAGGGCAATTCTGAATGGTGAATTATAAATTATGAATTGCCCAACGGCCATCGCTTGTGGGCCAATATGCGCGTTTGTCCGCAGTCCCTTAATCACCATCCCCAGCCTATTTTCCAGACTGCTCGATGCTGAGGGCTGATGACTGGCGGCTGGTGGCTGTACCATCCCCCAGTCCGTAGCCGTGGGCCCCACAGCATAGGTCCACCGGCAATATATAATTCACAATTTACTATTCAGAATTTCTCCCAGCACCTACCGCCGACTGCCTACTGCCTACTGCCTTCTGTCCTTCCCAGTCCCTAGCCGCGGTCCCCACAGCATAGGTCCTCCGGCAATTTATAATTCACAATTTACTATTCACAATTGCCCCCGGGACTCCCCTAAGCAGAGGCCCACGCTTATTGAACTGGCCGCGTAACAATCTTGCCGTCGACTTCGGCCAAGCGCAACCAAGGCACATTCGGGTCATGGGGGAAAATCACAATGGCTTGCTGATGAGCCAACTCCGGCAGCAGGCGCTTCTTGCTCGCAAGCGTCTCCATGGGATACAGGTCGAAACTCATGATCCAGGGATAAGCCAGATGCGCCACGGTGGGTACGGTATCGGAAATGAAGTACGCGCGCTCGCCCTCCGATTGAATGCCCACACACTGCAAGTGGCGCGTGTGGCCCGGAACGACCTCGAGCCGAATGCCCGGAGCGATTTCCGCGTCACCATCGAGAAACTCAGTCTGCCGTTCGGCAGCGTGGAAAAACTCCTCAATGTAACTGGCCCGCTCCCGTTCGGTGGGATTCAGCGCGCGCTCCCACTCTCCACGTTGAATGAAATAGCGAGCGCGCGGAAAAGTGGAAACCGTTTTCCCGTCCAGACGCCGCGTGTTCCAACCGCAGTGGTCGAAATGGAGATGGGTGTTGATTACAATGTGAATATCCTCCGGCTTCAGCCCCACCTGATCCAGTCCCGCCAGCAGCGTGGGTGGATGCCGGACGTCATAGATGTCCTCGAACTTGGCATCGAACTTGTCCCCAAGCCCCGTTTCCACCAGGATGTTTTGCTGCCCGGTTCGAATCAGCAAACAGGTTAAGGAAAGCCGGATTCGGTTGCGCTGGTCCGCCGGCGCCCTGCGTTCCCAGAGCGGCTTCGGCACGACTCCGAACATCTGCCCGCCATCCAGCGCAAACGTTCCGTCGCTGATCGCCTGCAATTCAAAGATCCCCAGCTTCATTATTCCTCAGCTCAGTCCCACTCTTTGTAGGCCGGGCGTCTCGCCCGCCCTAGCTGCCACTCACTTTTCTTCGATCAACTCGACAAGCACTCCCGCAGTGCTCGCAGGATGCAAGAAGGCCACTTGCTCGTTCCCCGCCCCGCGGCGAGGCTCCCGGTCGATGAGGCGGACTCCGGCGAGTTCCAGTTTGCGGAGCGTGCCGGCGAGATCTTCGACCGCCAGCGCTATATGGTGCAGGCCCTGACCACGCTTCGCAAGGGAGCGCGCGACGGGCGAATCCTCAGAAGTAGCCTCAAGCAATTCCAGGCGACTTTCGCCCACCTGAAACATTGCCACGCGTACCTTCTGATCTTCAACCACCGCTTCCGAATCGGGTGGCTTGCCCAGCAGCTTCTCGAATGCAGGGCGCACCACCGCCAGCGAGCCCACTGCGATGCCGATGTGATGAAGTTTCATAAGTACAGTCGTCAGTTGTCAGTCATCAGTTCTCAGTCTCAAAAACAAGGGGCTGGGGACTAGGGGCTGGGGGCTGGGGAAAACCGCAATCACGGAGTGAAAGCGATGGCCGTCGGCAATTCATAATTTACAATTTACTATTCAGAATTCCTCCCAGCACCTGCTGCCTGCTGCTTTCTGCCTTCTGCCTGCCGCCTACTGCTTTCCGCTTTCTGCCTACTGCCTTCTGCCTACTGCCCTTCCCCAGCCCCCAGTCCCTAGCCCCTAGTCCCCAGCGTTTCGGCGACGATTCCCTCAACCAACGAGTAAGGGTCCGCCCGGTGCTCGAGCAAGTCGTCGATAAGCAGCTCGAGGGAGCCGTCGTCCAAACGTTCACTGACAACTCTCTCGAAGAGATCCCGCCGCAGTAATTCAAGCAGGCGGCTGCGCCAGTAACGCCTGCGGCGCTTTTCCTTGCCCTCACTCTGCTCCTGATAACGCCTAAATTGTTGGAGTGCCTGCTTCACTTCGGCGATACCCGACCCCGTCGTGGCGATCGCCTTGACGATGGGAGCACGCCACCCGTCTCTGCCTGATGCCATGGAGAGCATTGCGCTGAGTTCCTGCTCGAGACGGTCCGCGCCGGGCAGGTCCGCCTTATTGAGCACATAGAGATCGGCGATTTCCATCACGCCAGCCTTGAATGTCTGGACATCGTCACCCATGCCCGGGACCAGGAGCAGGGCCGTGGCATCTGCCAAGCGGGCCACTTCCACTTCGTCTTGTCCTACACCCACCGTCTCAATCAGCACCACGTCGCAGCCCGCCGCATCCAGGACGGTGACCACGTCGTGGGTGGTTGGGGCGAGGCCCCCCAACTGTCCGCGAGTAGCCATGCTGCGGATGTAAATATCCTTGTCACCCGAAAGGCTCTGCATGCGGATGCGGTCGCCGAGAAGGGCGCCGCCCGAAAACGGGCTGGTGGGGTCAACCGCGATGATTCCCACGCGCGCGCCAGCGCGTCGATACGCGCCCGCAAGCTTTTCCACCAGGGTGCTTTTCCCGGCCCCGGGAGACCCCGTAATCCCGATGACTTCCGCCTTCCCGGAGGCAGGAAACAGCCTCTTCAAGAGTTCCGTGCCCAGTGTATCTCCGGCCTCCACCGCAGAGACAGCACGAGCGATGGCCCGCCGGTCTCGCGCGAGCACTTTTGCAGCCCAAGTCTCGATTGAATCCGCCATGTGGAGGCAGGGCCCGCCCTGGTTTCGGCCAAGTGTCGCGCGGGCTGTTACCATGCGCTGGATATCACCGCTCCCCTGGTCGCGTACCATCCCCCCACAATCAAGGCTATACCACAAGCCTTGCAGCGTCAAGAAATTGGCCGTGCGGGTAATGAGTTAGTTTGATGCTAGGATGCCGAGGGATGCCAAAATAGCACCGGCGAGCAAGGCTGTGCAGCATATCACCGGAATTATGATGCCGATGATCTGATTCACTCCAAAAAGGCCACGCCATCCTAGCTGCTTGATAGCTACACCTGACTGGGCCACCGGATGACCGGGAACCTGGTGAAGATAGCGCAGTATCCAAATCAGCTTGACATAGTTGCGATAGACCGTAAGCGCGACCAGAGTGCAAAGCACGTAGCCGATCCAGAGAATTGCGGATAGCTTCACTTGCGTATTTGCGCCGGCGGCACCCGCAATCACGAGCGAGAAAATAAGAATGAAGAAGTTGAACCTCTGACAGAAAAGGTTTTCGATGAAAACGCGCTCTTGGCTCATGTCCCACGAAGAATTGCTCGGGTTGCTGATCGAAATGTCTGCTGTGCTCATATGCGCTGCGACTCCAGACCGTGCCACGACTGTCCCGCTACCTGGCCTTTGCTTGACCATGTAGGCATGGCGTCATTATGAGAGAAGGGGGCGGATCACGGCAAGCAGTGATTTGAGAGGGTAGTGTCCCAATATGGAATGCAGGACCGGTCCCGCCCCGCCATGGCGGGAGGTGGCCCTGCGTTCGAATTGGGACACTACCGAGCTGCTCGGAGCGTCAAAAACAGCGTGCCGTGCTAAGATGCATTGAGCCCGCGGAGCGGCGGCATGGGGCTTTTCGGGGTTTGCTGACCGACCACCTAAAAGCCGGCACAGCACCGCAGAAGCTGGAGATCGGTACCGACAATAATGTGTAGGTCTTTCCTTTGCTTTGCTGTCTTGCTTATTCCTGCCAGCCTTCACGCTCTCATACCGAGTCAGAAGGCTCACGAGCAGGCCTCAGCGCGAGTGACGGTGCGTGCGCACGGGCCGGGTTGTTCGGTGGACCTCGACGATCAGCGGCTGGGCAAGACGAATGACCACGGGGTCCTCGTTTTGCAGGAGGTTGAGCCGGGAGACCACTACCTTCACCTCCGCTGCCCCGGTGAAGAAGAGAAAGGCTTCTTCATTTCGCCTCGTTCCGGCGAGAATGTCGCGGTGGATGGGAGGAAGGCAGAAGAGGCTTCCAACCCTGACGCCAATCCGGCACCTAGCCCCGCCGAAGTCAAGATTCAGTTGCGCCAGTTGGTTCAGCAGGCAGTGCAACTGCGAGCCCGAGGCAGGCTGGATGAGGCCGTTGAACATCTGCGGGGGGCGCTCAAACTCGACGCTGAGAATTCCGATCTGCACCGTGAGCTGGGAATCACGTTCCTGTTGGGCAAGGACTGGAAGCGGGCACGAGTCGAGATGCTGGAAGCCATCCGGCTTGACCCGACGGATGCGGACGCCTACAACGGTCTTGGCTACGCCCTGGAGAAACTCGGGGACTTGAACGAGGCAGTGAAACAATACCGCATGGCAACCCGACTTGATCCCTCGGACGCCACCTACCGCACGCATTACTTCGATATCCTCTCCAAGCTTGCTCAGGACAAAGCCAAGAAGAAATGACAGGGACTGGGGGCTGGGAAAGACAGTAGGCAGTGGGCAGTAGGCGGGCTGGCGCATACGCCCGCTGTTTGGGATGTGCGATCTCACGAAGGGACAGGAAAGAGGGAACAGGGGACAGGGGACAGGGAATAGGGAACAGTGAATTCCTGTCCCTTCGTGAGATCGCACGGTCGCAAAAAACGCTTACCAAGAATGAGCTCGTGCTGGAAAAAAGGGATAGCTCTTCCCTATCCCCTGTTCCCTGTTCACTGTTCCCTATTCCCTCTTCCCTGTTCCCTATTCCCGGATCGGCTACAGCATGTCATTTTGACCGTTTTTCATGGGCTTTCGTTGTCTGGAGGACAATGCTGACCGATCACAAACGGCGGTGGTCCGCGCCAGCCTCCCCACTCCCTACTGCGCACTGCCTATTCCTTGTTCCCTGTGCCCTACTCCCTGTCCCCGCCTCTCGCGTATTTCCGTTTGTTTTCATCGACATTCCCGGTTTGTTCCGTGAATTTTGCTTTTCTGGCGCCTCGGGCGTTCCCGGCTCCTCATACGGAGTTTCCATCCCTAGCGTTGGATCGATATCTTCCATCTCGGAGTCCCTGCCCGCTTTCAAACCGGCTTCTACCATCAGAACGCTAAGCGAGTCGTCGATATGATTTTTGCGCATGCCTAGGATGATTTTCACCTTGCGGTCAATCGAGCGGTCCAGCGAGCCTTCCTGGCGCAGCATCATCCGCCAGGTGTCGCCCACCGGGGCCAGGCAGGCGTCCCGCTCGATGGCGGCTTTCTCCGCGTTCAGCTTCTCGGCGTATTCGAATTCCTGCTGGACGGCAGCGCTTTCCTCATCCAGCAGGCGGAGAAGTTCCTGGAGATCGTTCTCGCGCGCCTGCGGGGTCGCGCCTTGCTGTTGCCCTCCGGTCTCGCTCGAGTCCGAGCAAAGGCGGAGCAACCTCGAAATGCGAGCCACCCGCCAGCCCATCATGCCCCGGTAAAGGGTTTCGAGCCTGCGCGGTACCACGAGTTCCCAGCCTTGGAAGGTCGATTGCCGACTGGCGATTGCCGGCTGATTGACGATTGTCGATTGCTGATTGTCGATTGCTGATTGCGTGCCTTCTGCGCTGCCATCCATCGCTGGTAGCGCGGACCCCCGGTTTTGGGGTCCGCGGTTTGTCTCCGGGCCTGAGGAAGAGCCGCAGACCTCAGAGGCGGAGGTCTGCGCTACCGGGCTTGAGGAAGAACCGCAGACCTCAAAGGCGGAGGTCTGCGCCAAGCTTCGAATGACTCCCAGTGTGGACAGAATCCTTCGCAGACGCACGCCGTCGTCGCTTGGTTCCGCCAGCGCGAACTCGAGCATTTCCGGGTGAGTCGGGTCGAACGTGGCGTTGGCCAGCTCTTGCTCCCGCCGGTGCTGCTTCTCTTCCAGCTCCTGCAAGGCGCGCCGCATCACCCCGCTTTGCATGCGCTCCAGCCGCGAGCGCCGCCAGTACAGCTTGGCCAAGTCTTCGATCTCTCTACACCAAAGCGCGTCTCCGGGACCGTAGGTGGTCATCAATTGCTCCTGGAGGGCATCGAACTCCTGCGGATCTTCGCCCAGGGCCAGCATCGTAATCTGGTGGTTCTGAGCGGCAGAGTAGAAGCCGTGCTTGAGGGCATTCATCTTCACATTCTCTTTGCCTGCCGGACTGCGCGGTCCGGTGGCATGCTGGGCGTTGCGGCGGAAGGCCTCGATGAGCTCAGGCGTAAGCTCCGGTGGTTTTCGTAAAGACATAGTTGCTCCTTGATGTTGTTGGATGTTCGAGGAAAGACGATTCCTCGGAGGGCTGGGACATTCACAGGTCCAGGGTAGCATAGGCTCGGTGACTTGTCAAGCGAAAAATGAACATGGCTAGGCCATTGCGTAGCCGCAGCCTTCTTGTCCATATTATGATCGACCTGCTGAGCGAGGCACTGCCGCACAAGCACTTTCATGGCAGCAACAGCCCCTGTCATTTCGAGCGGGCGGGCGAGTCTCGCTCTGGCTTTTGCTTCCGACCTGCTCCTTAGTCGACCAGGCAGCACGGAGCCAAGCGCAGTTTGCCTTTCTCTGCGCCTCCCCTACGGAAGCGAATTGGCGCGTCGCAGACGAGAAGCAACGCGCGCCTACGTCTGCGCTCAGGGACCGGGGAAAGGCGCTGCCGACCTCGGATGGACAGGAGGATTGGCCGTTCATAAGCTTGGCAATGATTCAGGCAGTGGTTGGGGTTTGACAGAAAGCGAGGACCGCGTAGAATAGGCAACGGCAAAGAGAGCCACACAGATGACGCCGCTCGAAACCTATCTCCGCGAATTGCGCGACATCCGGTCCTCCGGCGCTGCCGTCAAGGAAACTTCCTACTATCCCGCGCTCTCAAATCTCTTCAACGAAATCGGTAAGCACCTCAAGCCTCATGTTCGTTGCATCATCAATCTCGCAAACCGTGGCGCCGGGCTTCCGGACGGGGGCTTATTCACCGCCGAACAATTCCAGAAACCCTCCGAGGCGGAGCCCCTCCCCGGTCAGCCGCCGGCGCGGGGCGTCATCGAAGTGAAGTCCACAAAGGACGATGCTTGGGTTACCGCCGAGGGCGAACAGGTTTCCCGCTACTGGGGCAAATACCGGCAAGTGCTGGTGACGAACTACCGCGACTTCGTTCTGGTGGGGCAGGACGCCGAGGGCAAGTTCGCCAAGCTGGAATCATTCCGCCTCGCCGACAGCGAGAAAGCATTCTGGGCCGCCGCCGCGCATCCGCACAGCCTTGCCGAGAAGATTGGGGCGCGATTCGAGGAATACCTCCTGCGCGTCATGCGCCACGCTGCCATGTTAGCCGCGCCGGAAGATGTTGCGTGGTTTCTGGCGTCCTATGCGCGGGATGCAAGGGCGAGAATTGAGGGTGTGAAACTCCCGGCGCTGGCTACGGTCCGCACTGCGCTGGAAGAAGCATTGGGCTTGAAGTTCGAGGGGGAGAAAGGCGAGCACTTTTTCCGGTCGAGCTTGGTGCAAACGCTGTTTTATGGAGTCTTCTCCGCCTGGGTGCTGTGGGCCAAGCAAAACCCACCGACGTCCAAGGCACGCTTTGACTGGGGCCTCACCGCTCGCTATCTGCGTGTGCCGATGATTTCCAAACTTTTCTATTTGGTTGCCGATCCGCAAGAACTCGAAGCCCTCAAGCTCACGGAAGTGCTGGATTGGGCGGCGTTGGTTTTGAATCGCGTTGACCGCCGCTCGTTTTTTGATAAGTTCCAGGAATCGCACGCGGTGCAGTATTTCTATGAACCGTTCCTCGAAGCCTTTGACCCGGAACTGCGCAAGGAATTGGGCGTCTGGTACACGCCGCCGGAAATTGTGAAGTATATGGTGGAACGCGTTGACACAGTTCTGCGCGAGGAATTGAATCTGCCGGACGGGTTGG
>Ga0326727_10003312_pt1 | contig 51965 bp, 36 predicted proteins | sample MB2enrmetagenome_FD_207643 | JGI IMG/M metagenome (GOLD analysis project Ga0326727, IMG submission 207643) | Lab enriched peat soil microbial communities from McLean, Ithaca, NY, United States - MB29MY | ecosystem: Environmental > Terrestrial > Soil > Wetlands > Peat | place: USA: New York...
TGCTCATCGGCAATGCTGCGTGGCCGCCCAGGCCGCAACTCATCGTACAGACCCGCTACACGCTGTTCGAGAAAACGCTGTCGCCATTTGCCCACCGTGACTTTGGCCCAGCCCAAACGCTCAGCAATCTGGGTATTGCTCTGGCCCTCGGCCGACCACAGCACTACTTTGGCGCGGCAAACGAGTGCATGCGGCAGGGAACGCGAAGCCGCGAGACTCTTCAGTTGGGTGCGTTCGCCCACGGTCAGTTGGAGGGTGGGTTTGGGGCGTCCGGTAAGCATAGTGCAGCTTACCGTTGCCTCTGCACTATTGCAAGTTATTTATGGGACAGTACACTAGTCGCTAATTGCTAATCGCTAATTGCTTCCTTCATGCCACCCTCACCGCCGAGCGCTGGGCTGCGCGCTGCAAAAAGCGCTTCATCACATTGGCCCACATCACCTTCTTGCGCTCGGCGCTCTCTTTGATGGCGCGGCCCTGCAGGAACATCTGCAGCAGAACCTTCATTCTCAGCGCGGCCAATAGACCCTGCTCCTGCGCGCTTATGCCGTAGGCTTCGGTGAACGCGTCTTGCACCACCGTGATGAGGTCCAGGTTGCAGAAGGGATACTTCTCTAACGCCTCCACCGTAGCCAGGAACGTGGCCACGTCCATCAGCGAGGCGCCCTGACGGGTGAGAGTTGCGAACTCACAAAAGCCAATGCCATCCTCAGCTACCAGCACATTCAGCGGCACGAAGTCCTGCAGCCGGGCGGCGAAACGCAAGGGCCGCTTCTGTTTGTCGAAGGCGCCTTTGGCGTTGCTCAGGATCGCGTCGGTCGACTCCGCCGGCAGCCCGTCCTTTTGCGCCCGAGCGCAAAGCTTCTCCATCTCCGCCAACAAACCGTCGGTATCGATCGCGGCCGGCACGCCGGCGGTCGCGCGATGAAACTGCTGCAGCCACTCGCCGGCTTGCCGGGCAGCCACTTCCAGCAATCGGTGATTGCCGTTGTCGGGCAACAGAGCCACTTTCATGATGATGCTCTGCAACGGCAGGCCAGGAATCCTGGTGCTGACCACCGCGCCCAGTTCCGAGAAGTCGCCCAGCGGACGAGGAACTCCCCCTAATTTCCGGCGTCCGGCGGTCTGATGCACAAACTGCAGATTCTGCATTTCATTGCGCGCCAGTTCCTGCGGAGTGCGTGGACCCACTTTGCCGCGATAGATCTTGGCGTTCACTCGCTCGCTGACATCGGGAAAATCGAGCACGATTTCATAAATGTAATGGTCAGGCTTGGGTGTATGCCCAACCACGCGCGCCGTCCTTACCTCCGCATGCTGCGGAAAGTAACCGGAACCCGAACTGCGTAAATGATCAACGATATGGTCGAGAGGGCTGTCGGCCATTCATGCTCCCTTGGGAATCGGACACGCCCGCGCGTCCGAATATGATCTCCAATAGTGAGATGCACGCTAGTCTGCAAACGCAAGGAAATGCAGGTTGATTCGGCTCAGTTTTGGTGGAATTTGCCGCGGTGGGTGTTTTTGCGCGCGATAAAATCAGGGTGGCGTCAATGCGGCAGGTGCTGCGCGGGTAATGTTGGTACTTCCATGCCCAGTTTGGAGCGCTGAGGACACATATCCCTTATTGGGAGTGCCCGGAAAACGTCACGCCAGACGACGCCAATCCCGAGAAACCGATTTCAAGCTCACACCCTTGTGTGATTCGAGTCACAGCAGCGCCGTGAGCTATTTGGCATAACTTTGTCATGAAACCCGTGGTCTCCCGCTACAACATTCTGAAGGTCTCTGTTGGGCTGAAGAACGCCCTGGAAGCTGCCGGCCGCAAGGAACGCTACTCTCCTTCTCAGAGGCTATTTCAGGAAGATGACGGCAATATGGGCGTGTTCCTGGTGCGCAAGGGCAAGGTCCGTATGAGTGTGAAGGAGTTGCCTAGGCTCGATCGGACATTTTCCCCCGGCTCCTTGCTGGGCTTACCATCGACCTTCACCAGCCATCCCTATAGCCTGACGGCGACTGCCGCGACCGAGGTGGATGCCATTCACATCTCGCAGGAAGACTTTCTGCGCATCATGAAGGAGCAGTCCGAGTTATGCCGCGAAGCCCTGGACATGCTGGGCCGCGAGGTCAGCTTCATCCAAGCCGCGCTCAGCGAACGGCGCAAACAACTAGCCGCGCGGAAGTTCTCTTTAAGCGAGGCACTGGTCTCCTAGACCCATCGTCGCCAAGCGAAACCGGGAACGCTGTGCCTATTGCACCTCGAAGTCTGCCGTGCGGGCGGAGGTCTGATGCCCGGCGGTGTCGATTGCGGTCAACTGCAGCTCGTAGGAACCAGAACTGAGCTTATCCAAGGGCAGCCGCATGCCCAACGACACGACCGGATTCCCCGGATCGTTGGGCAACAGGCCATGCATCTCAAAAGCCTGCGTTCCGGTTTTGCGATCAAGCACCTTCATCTGCAGCCCAACCTTGGGAGGGTTGGCGTCCGTCAGCAATGGATCATAGATTTCGATGTAGAACACCGCGGGATCGGTCTTCTTGAAGTGGTCCCCCGCGGTCGGCACGATCTCCATTCCCTGCGCCACCAGCGGCTTGCGATCTTGCAACAGTTCGGCATTCAGGTTCGAGGACGCCTGGTTCAGAGGATGAATTTCGGTGCTTAACGCGACCGTACTCATGCTCAGCTGTTTACCGTCATAGCTGTCAACCACCAGCGGCATCTGCAGCTTGCCGAAGTTCGTACCACCGGAAGTGAATGCCACCTTCAAGTCGTAGTGGCCAGGAGACAGTTCGAACTGAGTTTCGTAATGATAGGGCTGTTTGCCGAACGCCTCTACCATATCCTTGCTGTCGAAGTTGAATTCCACGTTGTCGCTGAAGCGTGCTCCGACGGAACCGTCGGGCTTGTAAGCAACTCCGAGGACGTTGACCTCGCCGTGCTGCTTGCCATTTTTCTTCTCGAACTTGACGGCGCCCGCTGGAATGTCGATTGCCAGGTCAACGCGCGCCACATCCGTTGAGGTGTAAAAGTACGGCGCCTGCATAGAAGCGGCAACGTTGCCGGCCTGCGAGCCCGCAACTTGATTCTCCAGCTGCTTCTCGATGGGCTTACCGGCCAGCACATCCGACGGTCGCACGTTGCAATATCCGCTGCGCGATCGCACCACCGTATCGCCACGATCGACCTTGACTTTCAGCGTATGGCAGCTGCCTTCTTCCGACGTCGGTGGCGTGTAGGAGAGCAGATAATACTGGTCTTGTTCGCGCGCAATTTTCTGCAACCCTCCAACCAGGTCGTTGGTGTTGCCGATGACGAAGCCGCCGGTTCCTTGCGCGAGCTCATAAAGAACGTCCTGGTTGTGGGCGCCAGTTCCAACGGTGGGAACCAGATCTTTGGCGGTGCTGAAGGGCGCGTTGGGCGCGAGGATGGTCGGTTGCGAGGACGCGTTGCTATTGCCGTTAGCACCAGTGCTGACGCCGCGACCGCCGGAACCGCTGCCGCTGCCACTTCCTCGACCTCCGCCGCCCTTCTGCACATAGACGAGATGGGCAGCCCCGTGCTGAGCTTCGTCCCCCGCCGCAGTGTCGTCCTGATCAGCGAGATCGAGCGTTGCCGAAAGCAGTTGGGCTGACTCCTCGGGCGGAAAGATCTGCATAGGCGGCACTGAACTGACTGCCCCCACACCGCGCACGTCGATTGCGTAAATCGCTACGTTGGACTTGTTGCAGGCATCAATCGCGGCCGTCAACTCGGAGTACAGTACCCAATAGTTAGGATCGCTAGGGCTCATGGGGAAGCCCGCGGACAGCAACACCAGCGACTTGCGTCCTGGAACGCCGGCCAGGCCTTTGGCAAGATCGCGCAGCGCCAGTAGCAGTGTGCGCGCGCCGAAGTTCGCCTCCATATTGCCCAGCTGAGGAACGCCGGAAATGCCGTTGGCCGCCGCGTTTGGCGAGACGGAAGACTGCTTCAGTCCTTGGGCTGCCGCTTTCAGGCGTTCGGGGTCGGTAGTGAAATTCTGTGTGATGTGCAACGTTCCACCGAACTCCACGACGGCGATATAGCGGTTGGGACCTGCGTTGGAATCGAGGAACTTTTTCGCCGCAGCGCGAGCCTGCGCCTGATCCCCCTGGCTCATGGTCGAGTTATCGAAGAATAGAACCAGATAGCGGTTGGGATTGACCGATGGCGTCGCGGCATTGCTCTCCGCGGAGAAGCTTTTGACCGACTGCTCTTTGCCATCCTGAAAGACGCGGAAATCCTTCTGCGTGAGATCGCGAATGTAGTTGCCCTGTTTGTCGGTAACCACGGTGTCGACGATCACCAGTCCGGTTTCCTTGGTGATGGTCGGAGTGGTTTCCGTGGCCGGAGGATTGGCCTGCTGCGCGCCTGCCGGCAAGGCCAAGAGAAAGCTGAAAGCTGCTGCGAGCACCAGCCGTCGGAATTGCATGATGTCACCTCCGCCTAGGGAATTTCTACTGCGGTGCTTTGCGTCGCCAGTTGTCCATCCGCATCGCGCACTACCAGGCGCACAATATACCGGCCCGGCTTGACGTCGAAGCTGCTCTTCAACGTGACTCCTGAGTTCAACTGGGTTGCAAGGGTTTCATCCTTCAAGTGCATCTGCAGGGTCTTCTGAGTGCCGGTGATGAAATTGCCGTTGCGGTCAAACAGTGCCGACACCACCGTGACGTCGTCGTTGTTTCTGCCCTCGGCTTTGCGAAAATGGAAATGCCGCACGTCCATCCGCACCAGCACAGAGAGTTTGGCGTCGCCTTCGTCAGGCTTGAAGAACTGGGTATGCAGCTGGACGGGAATTTCGCTGACTTCTTCCTGCGAGAAAACAGCGTCCTGGATCGCCAGCCTGGCCTGCTCCGACGCGTCAATCGTTCCGTTGGGAGCGTAGTACCCTTTGCGCGCCTGCACCGTGCCCTCAGCCGGTGGCTTGAGCACGACCTTCAGCTTATGGTACTTGCCATCGGTCTTCAGATTCTGCGGTGAAAACCCCAGCAGGTAGGAAAATTCCGGCGCCCCGGCGAGACGGCGAAATCCTTCGTTCAGATCATTGTTGTTGTGAAAGAAAGAGCCGCCGGTGGCGTCGGCCAGGTCAGCCAGAACATCGCGATCGGCCTGCAGCTCAATCGTGCGGTACTGCAACATGGGAGCGGCGATAGCCGGGCTGGGAGAACGCTGCTCGCTGGCGTCGGTCATGTTCGTGTAGAGGCCGGCAGGGTCAAGAGAATTGATGATGACGCCGGAATGCAACGCGCGATTGGCGATCTCCGACTGCATCGGCAGCGCATTGATATTCATGAATCCCGGCGATACCAGGATGATGATGCGCTGACCGGGCATTGAGGCAATGCGACGGACGACCTCCTGCAGGGTGGTCAGCGAGATCAGGATTTCCTGGTCGCCAGTCTCCAGTACGCGGCGGGCGACGGTGTGTACCAGCCCGACAGGGTTACCGAGACTCAGGCTCTGACCGGCGGGGAGACCTTTGGTAATGGTCGCGGTAGCCGCAGCACCGCAATTGACGGCGTCAGCTGCGGCTACCTGCGTCGCCTGGGCATCGTTGCGATTCTCAATCGCGTCGGCCATGTAATAGCTAATGTCGGGACATGGTGTTAGATCGGTGCGGCTCAACGAGTGCGGAACAATCCGGTTCAAGGTTGCGATCAGCGCGGCGCGATCGTCGGTGAAGTCCAGGCGCACCTGGCCGGAAGTGGTGTAGATGGCGGCACGATCCGTCGGCTGCAAGGCTTCTATCTGACGGGCAGCGGCATTGCGAGCCTGCGCCAGATCAGGAAATTGCACATGCATGTCGTCAAAGAAGTAGGCGATGTATCGGCTGGGAACCACCGCCGGGCTCGCGGAAGGCTGAGCCGCTGCTTCCGCAGTTCCTGGTTCTTCATGCGGAACCGGAGGTTTTTCGTCGGCCCGCTCGACGCTGAACTTGCTGATGACCTGCGGCTTCCCATTATCGAGGAGTTGGAAATCTTCCTGCTTTAGATTGCCGATGGCCTTCCCTTTGCCGTCGCGGACCACAACGCGTACCTCAACCAGATTGACCTTCACCTTGAAGGTCGGCGTCTCGTCGTGTTGGCTGATCTCCGGGGCGCTCTGCGCTGCAGGTTGCGATGCCGGGGAAGAAGCAGGCGATTGTTGCGCCATCGCCAAGACGGGCAACAGAATCGCTAAGGCAATGCCGAGACAGGCGAAGTAGCGCGGTCGCGCAGGCGATGGTTTATCGCGCGAGAAAACCGTGATTCCCCTGGGGGATGTCATGCTGCTACACAACCGATATGACGCACTGAGTTTAGATCATTGTCCGGGCGATGCAAACACTTTCCATGGATCGCGCGCTGTAGCGCTTGAGTTGCCGCCAGTTCCTGAATACGATGCGGACTATGGATTCTCGCAAGCCGTGGACGCGCGGTTTCCAGATATGGGCCATTGTCATCGCCGTTGTCCTTGCCGGCGGACAAGCAATGGCGCAGCAACCCGCGGATCAAACTCCCACGCAGCAGCTCCCTGATGCGCCTGCGCCGGCCGCGGGCCGGCGCAATGTACTGTTGCCGACACGGATCGTGATCGGCGGCGAGCCGATCATCACTCTGCAACGGCCGCCGGTCACGGATCGCAACAAACCACAGTTTCTGCAGGCCATCTTCCTTCCGGGACGCGGTATGGCGGTGCTGCAGATCAAGGCGTATCTGCCCGGAAAAGGGGAGATCGACCTGCTGAATGCGCCTGCGCTCGCGGAGGCGGAACAGGTATTGGACAAGAGCGACGACGAATTTGGCAACGAGGTCTTCAAGATGGGCGGCGCCATCCTGCTGCCCTTTGCCAACCGCATTCGCGGCGACCCTTCCCCCGACGGTAAGACCATCACCACCGTCGTTCTTGGACAGAAGCTCACCCTGCCGGCGAACTGGAGCGGCAGCAATCCGGGAGCGGAGCGGCACGCGATTCACGGACTGATGCGGAAGTCGCATTTTCAGGACGTAGTCAGCCGCAATGGCGTGCAGGATTCCGCGGTCAGCGCCACCCTGCACGCCGGCAACTTCGATGGTCACTGGCTTTCCGACACCGATGTGGACGTCGAAGCCACGCTCAGCCACGACGCCTTCGAATTGACGGTTACGGCCAAGAACGTTGGACCTCGACTGTTGCCGATGGGCATTGGCTGGCATCCCTACTTTGTCCTGCCGGGCGACGATCGCGCGGAGGTCCGCTTACATATTCCCAGCGAGACCCGCGCCATCATGAACAATTATGACGATACGTTTACCACCGGCCGGCGAGTATCGGTGAAAGGAACAGCTTACGATTTCTCGGCGGCGGAAGGCCGGCCGCTGGGCACGCAGTACCTCGACGACAATTACTCCAGCCTGCTGCATGAGGCGCCGGACCAGACGGTTTCGGAGATTATCGATCCGGGAGCGAAGTATGGTCTGCGGCTGATAACCCTTTCCCCGAAGATCAAGTCCATCCAGGTGTATGCTCCGCCGCAAAAGAATTTTGTTGCTATTGAACCGCAGTTCAATTTACCTGATCCTTACAACAAGAACTGGGGAGCCTCCGATAACGGCATGGTGCTGCTTCAGCCTGGACAGTCGGTCTCGTGGCGCATCCGTCTGGAGCTGTTCACGCCGAGTTCAGCAGCCCCGGCGACCTCCGGTTCTGGCCTTGCCGTGGTGAAGAATCCGTGATCTCCAGCCAGTCCTGCAATTGGACTTGCCGGGGTGCAAGAATAGGTGAGCCATGCATCGTCTTTCCATCAAAACGCACAAGAAGCGCGAGGTTATCGACATCACGCAGAAGCTGGAAGCGATCCTGTGGAAGCACTATGCCGACAAGACCGGCATCTGCCACTTGAATCTTCTGCACACCACGGCAGCGCTCACCACCGCCGACCTCGACCCCGGTACCGATCTCGATATGCTCGACGCCTTCGACATCATGGTTCCCAAGCTTGACTATCGCCACGAGCACAATCCCGAGCACGTGCCCGATCACATTCTGTCGGCGATGATCGGCACGTCAGCGCAGCTAGCCGTAGAAGCCGGACTGCTGTTGCTGGGAACGTGGCAGCGCGTGGTGCTGATCGAACTGGACGGCCCGCGCGAGCGCGAGCTCGTGATGTCACTGGCGGAGACGGTGTAGCCCCCAGTCGGAGCCCACCTCCGGTCTTCGATCAAATCCGCTAGCGGTTGAATGGATCCTCCTGCACCCAGTGGAAGCCTCGGCTGATCAGCAGGAACTTCTCGCGGTCGAAGAGCCGCAGTTGCATACGGACCTTATGGCCATCCATCTGGCCGTCGAGGATCAGCTGATCAGGCGTCGGACGTTGGAAGGCGAAGTTAGCTTTCCAGTCCTTGTCGTCGGACTTGGTGAGCACGAGAGCATTTGAGTTTGCATCGATTTTGGCGCCGTAACGCGCGAAGGAATCGTCCATTCGCTGGAAGGACGCCAAAGTCGGGAAATCGAAGACAACGCGCCGCCAACGGCCATAGTCACTTAGCAGCGGCGAGCGAACCTGTCCGTCAACCGTCATCTGATCAACGTCCCAGATGCCGTACAGCGCTGACTTAGTGCGACCCCCGCCGTACATGTGCCAACCGCTCCAACTGCCATAGGCATTCATTCCCATCAGCCAGATGCCGATTAGGACCTGCACCGCGATGGCGATGCGGTTGGAGCGTCCGCTAGAAAAGAGCGGCGGCTGCGTGGAAGGTCCGGCGGCGCGATTGAGGAAGAATATGTTCGCCAGCCGTTGAAGATCAGGAGCGAGAAGAAATAACGACAGCAGGATGAGGTGAAACGAAAGCAGCTTCACCGGCACGTCGTAGGTCATGTTCAGCATAAAGACCTGCGTCATGTCGGCGAGACAGACCAGCGCGCCCAAAGTTGTGGTGCGCGGAACGATGAGCAGAATGCCGCCCAGCATTTCAGCGCATCCGGCAAAGATTTCGTAGGCCGGCGAAGCGCCGATGGAAGCCCACAGAACTCCCATGTGCGAGAAATTGCCGTAAGGCTCGAGCAGTCGCGTGAGGTAAGGAAACGGCATCTGCAGCGGAACAGCTTTAGCCCAGCCATAAGCAAACATTTGTCCCGCGAGACAAATCCGAATCACCAGACGAAACCACTTGTGCAAGCTGACGTAGTTCTCGCGCTGGCGATCAACGACGGACCATATTGCGGTTGCGATCGCTGTAAAGACGACCATGACGAACAACAGGACCCAGTCGAAAATCTTGTCGCCGCTTCCGCTGAAATAAACCAGCGGCTGGGTGACGCCAAAGAGGTGGACTGCGGTCCAAGTCACGATCTGGTGCATCGGCGGGAACGTGGAGGGGTCAGGAATGTCCACGTTCGGTAGCGGCACCAGGCTGGTGGAGATCTGCGTCAGCAGGCAATAGAGTGCGAAGTAGACGAAGCAGAAGCGAAAGGCAATGCGAGTGGCAAGGCTCCAGCGTGCCGCTGGCGCAGTACCCGGCTCGGCCTCGAGCTGGATTCCCGGAGTGGCCATTCCAACCTCGATCGGAGGATTGCAGGTGGTTGGGAATTATAGCTCCAGAGATGCTTGGTTCCGGTGACTTTATTTTCGCGCCGGTTTCGCCCGTTCCACGTAGTGCAGGGTTCGCACATCCACGCGAATCAGTTCTCCGGGAGCGATGAAGAGTGGCACGCGGATCATAGCGCCATTTTCCAGCGTGGCTTCCTTCAGAGTACTGTCCTGTTGCGCGTGCGCCACCGGAGCGGTATCGGCGACCCGCGCCTCGATCACGTCGGGGAAGATGACGCTGATCGGCTGGTCGGCGAAGAATTCTACGGGAAGCTGCATTCCCGCCTCGAGGAATCTGGCCGCCGGGCCCACTAGGGCGAGCGGGACTACAGTTTGGTCAAAGCTTCTGGGATCCATGAAGGTGCAGCCGTCTTCGTCGGCGAAGAGGAACTCCATGTTGCGGCGGTCCAACTCGAGGTTGTCCAGCCGCTCCTGGGGACGGAAGTGCGGCTCCCATAGGCGGCCGCTGGCTACGTTGCTGAGCTTCGTCTTGACCACGCCGCCCATCTTGGCGGCTCCCGCCTTGGCATCCACCTCCAGCACTTTGTAGACCTGGCCCTCGATGCGGACCGCCCAGCCCGGCTTAAGCTCGGTTGCGATTACCATGACGCAACTCCAGAGAAGGCAAGATGGAAGAAAGCTACCTCGCTTGACGAAATTCGGCAGTGATGGCGGTCACGGGGCGGTGGGCATTCGCCAAGTTCGTCCACGCCGCAGAGGTCGAAGACGCCTGTCGCTAACGATGACCTCGTATCATCGCCATCGGTCGACCGGCGTCATTAGTGTTTTGTAGGCAGCGCGCCTACTTACACCATCACCCCCGCCGCCCGATGCTCCAGCTCGTGGGCCACGGCGATCGACAATCGGCGTATGCCTTCGCGGATCAGCTCCGGCACCGCATTAGAGAAGTTCAAGCGCATGTGCGAGCCGCTGTCGCCATTGGGAAAGAAGGGCTCGCCCGGAACGAAAGCGACATTTTGCCGCAGCGCCAAGTCCAGCAGCCGCGATGAATCAACTCCCGGTGGCATGGTGACCCACAGGAAGAGTCCGCCGTGGGGATGAGTCCAGGAAACTTCCGGCGGGAAGTAGTCGCGTAGCGCCGCCAGCATGGCATCGCGCCGATCTTTGTAGGTGGCGCGAATGAGCTTTACGTGGTCGTCAATAAAGCCGTCGCGCGCGGCCTCGTAAACAACCATCTGGGTGAAGGTGCTGGTATGAAGATCGGTGCTCTGCTTCAGCTGCACCAGTTTGGCGATCACGTCCGGCGGGGCCACGATCCAGGCGACACGCAGTCCGGGAGCCAGCACTTTGGAGAAGGTGCTGAGATAAATGACATTGCCCAGCTTGTAGTCTTTATCGCGCGCCAGGTTGATGCGGTCCAGCACCACCAGCGGCTGGATGTGGTCGCCTTCATAGCGCAGCTGTCCATAAGGGTCGTCTTCGACGATCGGAATACCGTATTTGTCGGAGAGCGCGACCAGCTCGTCGCGGCGCGCGCGAGAAAGCGTCACTCCACCCGGATTCTGGAAGTTGGGCAGGATGTACATGAATTTCGGCCCGGAGCGCAGTGCCTGCTCCATATTGCAGGTCTGCAGGCCGTTATGGTCGATGGGAACGGTGACGTATTCGGCGCCCATCAAATCGAATGCCTGTAGCGCGCCGAGGTAGGTGGGCGACTCTACCAGAATGCGGTCGCCGCGGTTGATGAGCAGCTTGGCAATCAGATCGAGCGCCTGCTGCGAGCCTGAAGTAATAAGGATGTTGTCGACGCTGGCAAGAATACCGTAGCGCGCCATGTGGGCGACGATGAGCTCGCGCAGCGGACGGTAGCCCTCGGTGGGGCCATACTGCAAGGCAGTCGACGCCTGGGTCGCTAAAACCCGGTGGCACGCCTCTTGGAAACGTGCCACCGGAAACACCTCAGGAGCGGGCAAGCCGCCGGCAAAGGAGATGACCTCAGGTCGTTGGGTAAGCTTGAGTAACTCGCGGATGATCGAACTCTTGGCAGTCTTGGTGCGCTGCGCATAACGATGGGCCCAGGGCGCGGCCATACCACACCTCCGTTATTACAACCCACGCTAGCGCGGAAAAAAGTGGCTGTCAGTGATGAAGGACACGCGACAAAGGCAGGCCTTGTCGCCACCAGCAATAGCCGCTAAGGGGCCAGCCCTTTAAGCACCGATGCACGATTGACAGCAGTGCGGCAGCCGCGATAACATCGCGGCCCTCGCTCGTTTCCAGCCAGATTCTAAGATTTGAAAGGAGCGCTCATGCGCCGCTTAGATATCTCTGTGTCTCTGGCTGTTCTTGCCATCGTGCTGGTCTCATCCAGCTTCGCTCAACAAACCTCAACCATCACCGTGCCTAACCTGATTCGTTACGGTGGAACGCTGAAGGACGCGCAGTCCGCACCGCTGGCTTCGTCGACGGTCGGCGTCACCTTCGCCATCTACAGCCAGCAGGAGGGTAGCGCGGCCATCTGGATGGAGACGCAGAACGTGACCACCGATGCCGGCGGCAACTATAGCGTTCTGCTGGGAAGCACGACGGCCACCGGACTGCCCGGCGATCTGTTCTCGCAACAGGAGCAGCGTTGGCTGGGCGTGCAGGTCGAGGGACAGGCGGAGCAGCCGCGCGTCATGATGGTCAGCGTGCCTTACGCCTTCAAGGCGCATGAGGCCGAAACCCTCGCCGGCAGGAGCGTGTCAGACTTCGTACTGGCCGCCGGCGCCAGTTCAACCTCAGGCGGCGGTACTGGTGGCCAGGCAACGCCGGCTGTCGGCGCCGGTTCCGGCAGCAACGGAAGCGCGAGCAATGGCGCGCCCCCTCCCCCTGATGGCCCGACCAACTTCAGCGGCTCGACCACGGACCAGATTGTCGCGGTCACGCAGAGCTCAACCGGGGCAGGACTGGTTGCCTCCGCTCCTACCTTGGGTATCAAGGGCATGGCAACCGATCCCAGCGCTACGGCTTACGGTGTTCAGGGTGTCGCGATCGGCACTGCCGGCGTCGGACTGATTGGCACTGCGTCCTCGATGACCGGCTTCACCTACGGCTTGCGAGGAACTTCGAGCAGCATGTCAGGAACGGGTGTGCGTGGTGTCGCCAATGCGATGAGCGGCAGCACCATCGGCGTCAGCGGCTACGTCAGTAGTGCAACGGGCACGGCGGGCGTCTTTAACAACGCTGCGGGCGGCAATATCCTGGTTGGCCAGAATAGCGGCGCGACGAAGTTCACCGTGAATGGCAGTGGCAATGTGAATGCTGCCGGCGGCTTCACCGGCAGTGGCACTGGGATCACGGGAATTACGTTCTCACAGTTGACCGGCCAGCTTGCCAGCTCCCAATTCACCGGAACCTATAGCGGCGCGGTGACGCTGTCGAACCCCGGCAACAGCTTCAGCGGCAGCTCGTTCACCGGAGGCACCTTTACCGGGAGCGGATCCGGCCTCACCGGCATACCGTTCGCCAATCTGAGCGGCACCTTGGGCAACGCGCAATTCACTGGCACCTACGCCAATGCGGTCACGCTCAGCAACAGTTCCAATTCCTTCACCGGCAATGGCATGGGGCTGACTGGGGTGAAGCCCGCGGCTGGCTCTTCTAACTATATTCAGAACACCATGACGCAACAGATGGGGATGGCCAGTTTCAACATCAACGGCAGCGGAATTCTGAGCGGCACGCTGGTGGCGAACGCTGGAGTTAGCGCCATGCTCACCACCGGAACCGGCGCTGCCGTAAGCGGCACGGCAACAGTGACGAGCGGCACCGTGTACGGCGTTTCCGGGCAGACGGCCAGTCCTGGCGGCACGGCCGTCTATGGCACGAACATGGCAATGTCCGGCAACGCGTACGGCGTTGTGGGAAAGAGCCTCAGCAACACTGGCGTTGGCGTCTACGGCTGGGCCTCGTCCATGAGTGGTAACGATAGCGGCGTGGTAGGGCAGACCGATAGCACTACCGACTTTGCCAGTGGCGTCTTCGGCGTGGCCACCTCCCTGAACGGCGGCCAGACATATGGCGTTGTGGGGTCGACGAACAGCACCGCCCAAAACGCCAGTGGTGTTTACGGCAACACGGGGAACTCGACCTCAGGCCCTGTCAACGGCGTCTTCGGAGTCACCAACAGCAGCGACGGCAACGCCGATGGCGTCTATGGCCTGGCAATCAACGGCAGCGCGGAGGGCGTTGTGGGAGTGGCTCGGGGCGCCACTGGTACCGGCGTCTGGGGCAAAGCAAACTCTACCACCGGCGCCAACTATGGCGTTTACGGCCAGTCTGCTTCCTCTACCGGCTACGGTGTCTATGGCAACGCGACATCCACGGCGACCGGCTTTTCCGTTGGCGTTTATGGGCAGTCCGCTAACGGCGACGCTCTGCACGGCCTAACAACCGCCGTTAACGGCAGCGGGGTTGCGGGCTTCTCCAATTCGAACGGCACCGGAAACACTAACGGCGTCGCCGGTATCAATATGGCAACCAGTGGCAATTCGGTTGGGGTTTATGGAGAGACCGCGAGTCCTGATGGGGTGGGAGGGCTCTTCGAAAACACCGCAGGTGGGTTGATCCTGCTCGGTAGAGTGGTCCAATCGACCAACCTGTTTACGGTCGACGGATCCGGCAACGGTTTTTTTGCCGGCAATCTCAACGTATCCGGCACGCTGACCAAGGGCGGCGGCTCCTTTAAGATCGACGATCCCATCGATCCCGCAAACAAGACGCTCTCCCACTCCTTCGTCGAATCGCCCGACATGATGAACATCTACAACGGCATCGCTCGCCTTGACGCGCGCGGCGAGGCTTGGGTTGAGATGCCCGAATACTTCGAAGCGCTCAATCGCGACTTCCGTTATCAGCTGACGTCGGTTGGCGCGCCGCAGCCGCACCTGTACATTGCGCGCGAGGTCGAAGGCAATCGCTTCAAGATCGCCGGTGGCAAGGCAGGTGTGAAAGTGTCCTGGCAGGTTACCGGCATTCGTCAGGATGTGTGGGCGAACGCCCATCGCATTCCCAACGAAGAAGACAAACAGGACAAGCGCGGAACGTATCTTTATCCCGAACTGTACGGCGCCGCCGCCGACAAGCAGACCAACGCGAAGCTGCAACACTAGAAAAAACCACCCAAGCGGAAGAAGCTTGGGTGGGTCAGCCGTTCTGGGGGCACCGAACTTGCGCGGGACACACTTCGGCTCTGTCGTCAGATGAAGCTGTTTAGACGCAGGAGGCGTTCAGCTCTTGCGTGACGTTACGGCGAAGAACTCCGCAACGTCCTGCTCGACGTTCTTGCTCTTGCATCTGGGGCAACGAATTTCCAGCGCGTCATGCTCCTTCAATGTGAGGACGGATTCGAATGAGTGGTGGCAGTCTTTGCAGATGTATTCGTAGACCGGCATGGTGTCCTCCACAATGAACCGTTTGATGGTTGGACTCTACATACGCTGCTCCGGACAGGGAGTCAGTGACCGGGATCACGGGAGGGCAGTGCAAGCGGGGGACCATGAAAGCTCGGGATTGTTACGGCGGAAACCAGGCAAATCGCCCGCACGAGGAGAAGCGGGCCGCCAGGCAGCGGCCCGTCTTTCACATTCAGTTACGGCGTCTGCTTGGGAGCAGCAGTCATCTTCTTCATGTGCTCCATCTGGGGAGCAAGGTTGTACAGAGGAGGATTATTGCTGAAGAAGCCGATCTTGTATTGTGGCGGATACTTGACCAGGTCCATCAGATAAGCCTCGAACGCCAGACCAATCGCACTCGCCATTGGAATGTGCCGGATGCCGGCGTTTACATCTTCCTGGGGATCGGTGTACAGGTTCACCATGACGGCTCCGCCGGTGTCGGTCACAATCGAGCCGCTGAATCCACCCCAATCTCCCCTTTGGAAGATACCGTTCTCGATTTCCGCCGTGACGATGCACTTGAATTCGTCGATCCGCATTGCCGTCAGATACTGGTTCATGGTATACGGCCGGCTGCGGCGAGCAGAATGACCATCGTCGGCAACGATCCACGAAGCTTGGTCTACGCCGTCGATGTAGGTCGTCTTGGGGACCAAGTCGGCCAGCTTGGCGCCGGGCACGCCGGCCAGCGACAGCGCGGTTGGCAGGATGTCGGCAAAGTCAAAGAGGCCGTCGTCCTTGCGCGGCTTGATCATGCCCTGCCAATAAGCAAACGTGGGCACGCGCACGCCGCCCTCCCAGCTTGAACCCTTGCAGCCTCGAAACGGAGTGCGCGCGTGTGGCGGGACTTCGCACTCAGGGCCATTGTCGGAGCTGACCAGAATCAACGTATTCTCCAATTCTCCCATCTGTTGCAGTTTGTCGACGAGTTGCCCGAGCGTCCAGTCCATCTGCACCATGCAATCGCCATAGCTGGTGCGCGCCATGGATTTGCCCGCCCACTCGTCGGATGGATAGTTATCAAAGTGGCAACCGCGGGTAGCGTGATATAGGAAGAATGGCTGTTTGCTGCCCTTCATCTTGTCCAGGAAGTTGAGGCTGACTTCCAGCCAATGCTGGTCGAGATCTTTGATATACGTCAGGTCGATGAGCTTTCCTTTTCGACAATTGGTTTTGTCTGCCGGCGTGCAGTAGACCTCGTTGTGGCTGAAGGGATCGTTTTCCATCATGGAGAAGCGTTCTGGAGAAAGCGCCATCTCGGGATTGAAGTACTCGTCGCGCCATTCCGTGTACTGGTCGGAAACACTGAGGAAGCCGACATAATCATCGAAGCCGACATTCTGTGGCAAAGAGGCCTGGTTCTCGCCAATATGCCACTTGCCGACGCCCTGGGTAACATAGCCCTGCTTCTTGAGCAGCGAAGCAACGGTAGTTGCACCGTCAAGGCCGCCTGGATGCCCGTACATGGCGGGGATCAAGATGCCATGGTGCAGCGGATTCTGGCCGGTCATGATGGTGGCGCGACTGGGCGAACTTGAGGGCGTCGAGTAGGCGGAGGTGAAGAGCAGCCCCTGGCTTGCCAGACGATCCATCACGGGCGTCGCGTTGCCCACCGCCTCACCGCCGCCGTTGAATCCCGGGTCCATCCAGCCGACGTCGTCCATCAGGAAGATGACGATGTTGGGCTTCTTGCCGGTCTTCTGCTCCAGAGCGGCGAGCTTGTTGCGCGCCTCCGCGTCCTGCTCGGGATGCAGGACGACCGGATACATGTTAGCGGCAGGTTTCGCGTCCTGCATGTGGATATATTGGCCAAGGTGGTCGTAGCCTTTGGCCGTAGTAGGGCCCGTCGCGGAACCGCGGATGTTCTGGGCGATTCCCGCGCACGAGGCTGCTGCCGCGAAAAGAGCGACCGCAACCTCGATCCGTGGTCCAGCAAACCTCTCCTTGCTGTGCTTCACTGAACCTCCTTTTTTCGCTATGGGGGTTAGAGTCGAATAGATTGCAAGCAGTTCATCCAAGCAAAAGCTTGGTGGTTGGCACGAGGATGGGTAGAGCCCGCCTTCGGGCCGGGTGTGATGGTGAGAAGCAAGAGCTTCGGATGCCGAGGTAAATGACCTCGGCATCTGAAACCAAGTTTATACCGCAGCGTTCCGCAGGCCTGAAGGCCCGCATTACCGAACTCAGCCGTTGTAGCCGGCTCCGCGCAACGCGCTCTCGAAGCAGTGCATGAAGTGATGCACGCTCTCGGTGGTAGCCAGCGGCCCCATCAAGCCGACGCGGAAGACTTTGCCGGCGAGCGGTCCGAAGCCGCCTGCGATCTCGATGCCGTTTTCCTTCAGCAGCGTCGCGCGAACCTTCGCGTCATCGACCCCTTGCGGCACCTTGGGCGTGTTCAAGTTCCAGATGCGATTTGCCGGGTTGGGCACGTGCATCTCCAGACCGAGCGCTTCCACCCGCTTCACGAATTCCAGATGCGCCTGGTGATGACGCTGCCAGCGGTTCTCCAGGCCTTCTTCCTCGATCAGCGCCAGACCTTCGCGCAGCGCGTAGAACATGGTCGCCGACGCGGTGTGGTGATAGCGATGCGACTGAATCAGGTAATCGGCGATGAGGCTGATGTCGAAGTACCAGGAGCTATTGGGAGTTTTGCGGGTCTTCAGATGTTCCAGAGCGCGCGGCGAGACGGTCAGCGGCGACAGTCCTGGAGGACAGCTCAGACCCTTCTGCGAGCAGCTGTAGGCGATATCGATACCGGTCTTATCGACCTCAACCGGCATGGCGCCCAGCGAGGTCACGCAGTCGGCGATGACCAGCGCGCCCACTTCATGCGCGGCCTTGCAGATGGCTTCGCCCTTCTGGAATGCGCCGGATGAGGTCTCGGCCTGAACGTAGGTGACGACCTGCGGCTTCTCGAGACCAATGAACTCGGCAGCTTCTTCGTCGCTGAAGACGTCGCCCCAGGGCTTTTCGAGACGAACCACGTTGCCGCCGTGACGGCGCGCCATCTCGGCCTGGCGATCGCAGAAGAAACCGTTGCCAAAGGAGGCGACCTTGGTTCCCGGCGAAACGAAGTTGCTGATCGCGGTCTCCATGCCGCCGCTGCCGGTGGCAGAGATCAGAAAAGTCATCTCGTTCTTTGTGCCGAACACTTTGCGAAGCAGTTTCTGAATTTCGGATGAAACCTGGAAGAAGTACGCGTCAAGATGGCCAACAATGGGTTGCGCCATAGCCTGATAAACCCGGGGATGCACCTGACCGGGACCAGGTCCGTATAAAAGTCGTTTGGGGGGATGAACGGAAATCTGCTCCGCAGTAGCGGTTGGTTCCGCGACAGTTGCCATGCAGCGCTCCTTTGCCTAGTAATGGATGTTCCCAGTATAGGAAGGGTGCGGAAAGTCTTCTGTGACGCGCGACCATCCTGTCAGCGACATGGACCGTGGCTGGCGGTTATTCAAGCGGGGGTTGCGCGGAGTGGCTGTGGCCCAAAATTTCCCGCTTTGGAGCGGTCGCGCGTCATGGTTTGACTTCGGCGAGCCCGCTAGTGCACTCTTCGGAAATCCCATGTTCATGCAAACCGTTGTGAACGGGCTGCGGCTCGCTGCAGTGAAGGCCTGTCTGGTAGTAGGGCTGGCGTTACTTGGCCTGCAAAACCCAGCATGGGCAACGTCTTCCCAAGATATCCGCGGCGCGGTGAAGGACCGGAGCGGTGCGGTCGTTGCCAAAGCGCAAGTGATTTTGCACGTCGAAGGACAGAACTTTGGACAGGCAACCCAGCCGGATGGGACCTTCGAGTTCAGCGGCGTGGCCGGCGACGCGGGGACGATTGAAGTACGCGCGCCCGGCTTTGGTACCACAATGACGCCGTGGCACGCCGGCGAAAATCAACTCACCATCACTCTGGAACCTGCCGCCGTGCAGCAGAGCCTGGATGTGACTTCCACGCGCACGGCGATTCTTCCTACCGGCGTCGATAATGTCGACTCGCAGCCGGATGCGGTGGTTGTAACCGATCAGCAACTGGAAGATTGGGGGCCGTTGACCACCGACGACAAACTGCGCCAGGTTCCGGGCTTTTCGCTGCTGCGGCGATCGGGCAGCCAGACGGCGAATCCCACCTCGCAAGGAGTGTCGTTGCGCGGGTTGGGCGCCAGCGGCGCCAGTCGCGCGCTGGTGCTGGTGGATGGCATTCCCATCAACGATCCCTTCGGCGGCTGGATATATTGGGCGCGCGTGCCGCAGTCGTCGCTGAGCGAAGTGCAACTGGTGCCGGGCGGAGTTTCCGCGCTCTATGGCAACGATGCGCTGGGCGGGGTGGTCAATCTGGAGACCAAGACCGCCGTCGAGACGGACGCCAATGTTGAGGCCTCGTACGGCAACGAGAACTCGCCGTTTGGATCGGGATGGGGAGCGTTGCGCTTTGGGCAGTGGGACATGTCGGTCAGCGGCGAGGGATTTCGGACGGATGGATATATCGAGGTTCCGCAGGATATCCGTGGCACGGTCGACACGCCGGTCAATGAGCAATACGGCAGTGGCAACTTCAAGATCGAGCGGTTGTTTGGCGATCGCGGCCGGGCGTTTCTGAATGGCGAGCTTTACGGCGAAGACCGGCAGAACGGCACGCCCGATCAGATCAACGACACGACCATCCGGCAACTGGCGTTTGGCACCGATTACAACAGCCGGGCGGCGGGATTGTTCACCCTGCGTTTGTATGGCGGCACGCAGAACTACCATCAGACATTTTCTTCCGTTCCTCTCAACCGCGACAGTGAGTCGCTGACCGACGATCAATATGTTCCGGCGCAGCAGATGGGACTGATCGGACAGTGGTCAAAGCAGATCGCCAGCAAACTGACGATGCTGGCGGGGCTCGACGGAACGTATGTGCAGGGCGTAAGTCTCGAGTCGACATTCTCCAGCGGAAAACAGACTGCAGATCTATCGAACGGCGGGACGCAGGAAGCGCTGGGATCGTTCGTCGAAGGCATTGTGCAGATCACGCCCAAGTGGTCGGTGACGCTGGCGGGTAGAGAGGATCTGTGGAGCAACTACGACGCACACTCCTTCCGTTATCCGACGCACGGCTCGCCCACCCTGATCGACTATCCCAACCGAGGACAAAACGCCTTCGACCCGCGGGTCACGACATCCTATACCTTGAAGAGCCGGGTGGTGCTGTACGCGTCGGGATACCGGTCGTTCCGCGCGCCGACCTTGAATGAGCTTTATCGATCGTTTCGGGTGGGGAACACCGTGACCGACGCCAACGCGTTTCTGGTTGCGGAGCGGTTCTCCGGCGGCGAGGCCGGCGCGCGCACCACGATGATGAATAATCGCGTGTCGATTCACGGCAGCATCTTTGGCGGCGTAGTCGATAATCCCGTGGAGAACGTCACCATCAACTCGACGCCCACGCTCATCACGCGCGTGCGCGAAAACCTGGGGCGGACGCAATCTATTGGATTTCAGCTGGGCACGGACATCCGATTCACCAATCGCATCACGCTGAACGCGGGATATCAGTTCATGAGCACGACGGTGGCGAGCTATCCGGGACATTCGGCGCTGGTAGGTAATCAGATCCCGCTGGTGCCGCAGAATATTTTGACTTTCCAGGGGACATGGGCGGCGCCGAAGATGTTTATGGTGGCGATTCAGGGACGCTATGAGAGTAACGAGTTTGACGACGATCAGAACCTGTTTCCGCTAGGCTCGTGCTTCGTGTTGAGCGCGACCGTGTCGCATTCTCTGCCCAAGGGCTTCACAATTTTCTTCCAGGGAGAGAACCTGACCAACAACGAGTATTTCATCGCCAAGACGCCGACGCCGAACCTTGGCCAGCCGATCCTGGTGCGCGGGGGTTTGCGCTGGCAGAGCCGGAGGTAGAAAATCGGTGGAACCGGGATTCTTCGAGGATGGAAGTTCATCCTATAAGATGCGACGAGAAGGTGTGGCCGGCTGCGCAGGCCTCTGAAAAACTCGTAGCGCAACTCGCATGTGGTCGGCTGAAGCCGGCTCAGAAACGGAAGTAAACGGCTTTGACGCTGGCCTGAAGGCCGGCTCTACCCGAAAACAACATGCCTCCGATAGGTTTATATAAAACGCAGGTTGCTGTCCGCACTCTCGCCATCGCGGTGCTGGGGTTGGCCATTCTGCCTTCGTTGTGCGCGGCGCAGACGGAGCAACCCACCAAGTCGGCTGAGTCGGCCAAGCTGCTCAAGAGCGATCCGCTGCACGTGTTCAGCGAGTCGGTACAGCAGTTGTCGAGCTCGGTGACCAAGTCGGTGGTACAGGTGCTGACCACCGGCTTTGGCCTGTCGACCGACGAGGACAAGGACGACACGGCGTATCTGGAAGCGGAGCGCGGGATTGGCGCGGGCGTGGTGCTGTCGTCCGATGGCTACATCGTGACCAACGCACACGTGGTGCAGGGTGCGCGCAAGATTCGCGTGCGCTTGCAGGGCCTGGACAAGCAGACGGCGCAAAAGGTTGAAGCCTCGCCGCACGGGCCGATTGAGGCGAAGCTGGTGGGGGTTGATCGCACAAGCGATCTCGCGGTGCTGAAAATCGACGTCAGCGGATTGCCCACGCTGCAGCTGGCCGACTCGAATGACCTGCGGCAGGGGCAAGTCGTGTTCGCGTTTGGCAGCCCGCTGGGACTGGAGAATTCCGTCAGCATGGGCGTAGTCAGCGCGACCGCGCGGCAGATCGATCCCGACAAGGCGGAGATTTACATCCAGACTGATGCGCCGATTAATCCCGGCAACAGCGGCGGGCCGCTGGTCGATGTTGACGGGCATGTGGTGGGAATCAACACCTTCATTCTGTCGGAGTCGGGCGGCAACGAAGGACTGGGATTCGCCATTCCCAGCGACGTGGTACGCAGCGTCTACGAGCAGCTGAAGACCAAGGGACATGTGCATCGCGGGCAGATCGGCGTCTATCCGCGCACCATTACGCCGGAGTTGGTGGAAGGCCTGCACCTGCCGACTAATCGCGGGGTGCTGCTGGAAGATGTGGTTCCTGAATCGAGCGCCGACAAGGCCGGTTTGAAGGTGGGAGATATCGTGGTCAGCGTGGGCGACAAGCCAGTCGCTGATGTGCGGCACTTCGCCGTCGATTTGTACGCTTACCGCATCGGCCAGCCGGCTGAGATCGGCGTGCTGCGTAACGGGCAGGTGCAACGCGTGTCGGTAACGGTAATGGAGCGGTCAGACGACCCCGAGCGCTTCGCCGATCTGGTGACTGGACCGAACAATCTGGTCCCTCGGCTGGGCATCGTCGCGGTGGGCATCAATGACAAGCTGAAGGAGGCGCTGGGCGATCTGCGGATTCCCGGCGGGGTGCTGGTTGCAGCCCGCACGCCGAGCGCAACCCTGTTGGGTGAAGGTCCGGAACCGGGTGACATTATCCATGCGATGAATGGCACGCCGGTCCGCGATCTGACGCAGCTGCGGCAGGAGCTGCGCAAGACCAAGGCGGGCGATTCGATCGTGCTGCAGGTGGAGCGGTCGGGTGTGCTGAGTTATCTGGTGCTGGAGACGGAATAACGAGTGTCTCGATTTTGAGTTCCCATAGCGGGCCAGTCAGTCCGTGAAGCCAACGGTGATGACTTTGATGTCGGTCATGTGGTGATCCCATTTCGACGGCACCTGATCCACGACAATCTGAAAGAAGCGGCTCTCATCTGGCTCGATGGGAGACTCATCGGCAAGAGTACGGTATTCCTCTTTGAACCTTCCCTGGATCGGCTTCTGAATCGTGGTCACGGTTCTGCCTTTTGCATCCTTGAACGTGAGCTGCACGACGGAGCGGTGATGTGGTTGAAGGGGTTGTGCACCTGGTTTAGCCAAGGAAGGCGCCTGGAGCACCGAGATTACACTGTCGCGCGACCACGTGCCGCACGTCACAGACAACTGCAAACCAAGCAACGTAGAATAATGATGACGGGGCGTGTCGGGTAACGTCTGCTACGGTCGGCAGCCCAGTCTCCCAGAGGCGCGGCATGCGTGTCGCATCGAAGGCGGTCCATTCTTCTGCTTCCCCTCTCCTAAAGAGCACCCATCTTTGTTTGTCCCTAGAAGCGCCGTTTGGCACGAACAGCGAGGAGGTCGGTTATGTTCGCGCATAGACTGGTTCGTCTGATCGAGAGTCACGCGGACAAGCTGGCGGAAGGGCTGATCCGCAAGCTGAAGGAATCCGGGGCGTGCAACGATCTGCTGGCGCTGGTGCCTGACACCGAGCTGCGGCACCGCAGCTTCGAAATCTATCGCAACGTAAGCGAATGGCTCCTGAGCAAGACGGAATCGGAGATCGAAGAGCGCTACATCGGAATGGGAGCGCGGCGGGCGCGTCAGGACGTGCCCTATAGCCAGCTGCTCTACGCCATGCAGACGACCAAAGAGTATCTGTGGGAATTTCTGCGGCAGGAGGGTTTGCTGGAACCCACGGAGCTGATCGGCGAGTTTGAGTTGCTGTATTCGCTGGAGCGATTTTTCGATCGCGCGGCCTATTTCGCGGCGATGGGATACGAAGGGGTGCTTGCCCGCAATGTGGCTCACCCCCTGGCATCGCGGTGAAGTGCGAGTGTTGAGGTCTGTGGTAGGTCACAGACAACGTCGCAGCCCCAGGCTGGCCAAGATGCAGGGCGAACCTGGGGCATTGGTCTGCATGCGCAACTAAACCTGTTTCTGAGTTGAGATCACTTGGCATCACCATGCAAGAAGGCCGCCGCCAGCAACTGGCGACGGCCTTCGATTGTTAATCCATCTTGCGGCTAACCCGCAGGTTTACGGTGCGAAGTAGCCGAAGAGGTCGAGGATCAGCTGTGTCTGAGCGGCGGCGAAGGCATCGATAGAGCCATTGTTCGTGGGCACAATCGCCATGTTCGAGGTGACGAAACCGTCGTAAGCATTCAGCGTCGACACGGTGGGCTGCATGGCGCCGTCCGGCCAAAGAGTGAGGTATGGCATCGATCCCGGTGGTACCACGGTCGCGTTGAAGACGTAGCCTCCTGCATTGCTAGGCGGAGCGCAGACGCTGCCCATTACGTTCACGACAAGAGGGCCATTGAAGCCGCTGCCGCCTCCCTGACGCGTGTCCAGCACACGGCAAGGCACCTGTGGATACAGCGATAATCCACCGCTGCCCGGCGTCGCGAAGTAACCGTCGACGTCGACCAGCAGGTTAGTGGAATTGTCGTTAGCGAAGAAGGCGGTCGCGTTATTGGAGCCGGCCGGGACGATAGCCGCATTCGCGACCACGGTCCCCGTGTTGTTGTTGAGGGTGGAGATCACGGGCTGGGTCTCGCCCTCCGGCCAAACCGTCAGGTAATCCAACGGACCGTTGTTGGGGACAACCGTGACGTTGAACGAGTAGGCCAGCGCAGTGCTGGGAACGCCGCAGTTGCCCGGGATGCTGTAATCGCGCTCGACGCCCGCCTGCAGCGGCCCACCATTGCCGCTACGCGTGTCCACGATGCGGCAGGGGGGCAGCGTGAAGTACTGCAGCGTTCCCGAAGCTGGCGTCGTGAAGTAGCCGTTGATGTCGATGAGAAGATTCGTGGTGTCCGTGGCAAAGACGCTGACGGCGCCTTGATAACCGGCAGGAATGATGGCAGCGTTGGCCTTGATGCGGCCATCCGGCGAGTTCATGGTGGAGACATAAGGCTGAATTTCACCGGTCGGCCAGACGGTTAGATAACCCAAGGTAGTGTTGGGAATAGCGGTGACATTTAGGGAATAGGCGAGGGCCGAGGAAATATCAATGCCGTTGCACTGGGGGTTCGTCTGCGCCAACTGGGGAAGATCGAAGTTCTCGGAAGTTTCTGCCTCGATGGGACCACCGCCGATGTCAGAGCGGGTATCCACCAGGCGGCAGGGAGTTGTAAGGGGAACAAACTGGATGGCAGTGGGGGAGACGCCGGACAGAACCGAGACGGTACTGTTGCCAACGTTGGAGACATAAATCCGGTTAACCACCGGGTTAATCCACGCCTGAACCGGCTTGGTGCCGACGTCGACCGTCCTGGTGATCAGGGTGACCGGGTTGATCGCCGTCACCGTGTTGCTGGTGCTGTTGCACACGATGACCGTGTCGGTCGAGGTGTTGACCTCAATGTCCTCCGGTGAATTGCCGACATTCACCGTCTGGGTCGTGAGCGCGACACCACTGATGACGGTTGCGGTGTTGTCGGTGGTGGCCGAGGTGTAGGCCTGGTTGGTGACGTTATTGAGCGTCATCGCCGCACTGCCCTTGCCGACCGTAGCCCGCAGGATGTTAAAGGTGCCACCGTCAATCTGGGTCACGGTTCCGTTTACCTGCAGGTAGGCTCCCTGCGTCAGAGGGCATTGAGTATTGCTGCCACAGGAGTTCAGCACCCAAATCTTGTTGGTAACGGGATTGACCCGGATAATTTGTGCCCCATAATCAACCGTGACGGTTCGAACCAGGGTGTTGTTTGCGCCGTTGACAACACTGACCGTGCTGGGGGCTGAGTGCGTAGTACAGCCGGGTTGCTGGCCGCAGTAATTGGCCACGTAGATGGTGTTGGTAACCGAGTTCACTGCAACCCAGGTTGGAGCGTTGCCGACCGTGAGCGTACGGGTGACGGTGTCAGTGCTGCCGTCGATTATGCTCATGGTGGTGCCGGATCCGTTGCCGTTATTGAGGACGTAGATCGTATTGGTGATGGGATTGATATCGGCGTTGGTGGGATTAGCGCCCACAGCGATGTTCCGGATGATGGTATTGTTGGCGCCGTTGATCACCGTAACCGTATTGCTGTTGCGGTTGGTGACGTAGATCTTGTTAGTCTCCGGATTGATCACCAGAAATTGAGGGAATTTCTGAACCGTGATCGTGGTCACCACGGTGTTGGTGGCCCCGTTAATGACAGTAATGGTGCCGTTAACCTGGCCGCTGCAAGTGGGGTCGGTGCCGCAGCTATTAACCACGTAAAGCATGTTGGTGGCCGGGTTGGCAGCGAGATAATTGTTGCCGTCCTGCACCGGTACCGTGTTAATCAGAATTTGCCCAGCCGCCGGCAGGGCGGCCGCAGCCAAGGTGAGAACCAGAACGATCCAGGGAATACGTCGCATGTCTGCTTCGGCTCCTTAAAGTAGCGCAGTTGCACAACCCTGAGGACGCGGCTAAAGCGAAAGATGCTTGGCGACACTGCAGTGCCAGCCTCGCCCACCTACATGCCCAACCGGCTCCCCCACTGGTGAGAGGCGTAGCCAGTTGCTCAGTTACGATCAACGGCAAAGGGCTGGCCTCGACGGGGGCGCCTAAGAACTTGGCCTATACTTTGATCCCTTCCGGCCATTTGAGCAAGGGACTTTTTGGGGTATTTGGGTCATCAGACGCGATTGGCCCTCGCTGCCCCGGTGAAAACGACGGAAACCGTGCGAACACGACAAGGGCGGATGCAGGTTCGAAGAGGTGCAGCCCCGGGTTAGGCCAAGATGGCCGAACCTGGGGCATGGGCGTTGTTGCGCTTCTCTACGGCGCGAAGTAGCCGGAGAGGTCGAGAATCAGATGCGTCAGCCCGGCGGCGTAGGCATCGATCGAGCCATTGTTGGTGGGCACGATGGCCATGTTCGAGGTGATGAAGCCGTCATAGGCATTCAGCGTCGAGACCGTCGGCTGATTCTCCCCGTCCGGCCATAGAGTCAGATACGGCATCTGGCCCGGCGGCACCACCGTGGCGTTGAAGACGTAGGCGGTCGCGCTGCTGGGCGGCGCACACGCACTGCCCTCAACGGTCACGGTTTTCGGACCCTGGAAGGGTTGTCCGTGGTTGTTGCGCGTGTCCAGCACCCGGCACGGCGCCACTGGATACAGCGAGTAGCCGCCCGTTCCCACCGGTGCGAAGTAACCGTTAACGTCCACCAGCAGATTGGTGGGGTTGTCGTGCGCATAAAAAGCCGTGCCATTGGAGCCGCCGGCCGGTACGATGGCCGCGTTGGCCACCACCGTCCCCGTCGGGTCGTTCAGCGTGGACACGACCGGCATGGTTCCTCCCTGCGGCCAGACTGTGAGGTAATCCAGTTCACCATTGGTCGGGATCACCGTGACGTTGAAGGAATACGCGGTCGCGGTCGCGGGAATACCGCATTGGCCGGCCATGGTGTAATCGCGCTCCAACCCCTTCTGCAGCGGCCCATCGTTGCCGTTGCGGGTGTCGATGATGCGGCAGGGCGTCAGCGGAAAGAACTGGAAGGTGGCGGAACTGGGCGCCGTGAAGTAGCCGTTGATGTCGAGGATGACATTGGCGGTGTCGGTGACATACACGCTGACCGCACCTTGCGTTCCCGCCGGCACGATGGCGGCATTCGCCTTCACTCGCCCATCGGACGAGTTCATGAGCGAGACCAGCGGCTGGGCTTCGCCCGTCGGCCAGATGGTCAGATAACCCAAAGTATGTTGCGGCACCACGGTCACGTTGAGCGAGTAAGCGACGGCGCTGGTAGGAATATTGCATCCGCCCAGCCCCGGCAAGGTGAAGCTCTCGGATGAGCCGCTCTGAATGGGGCCACCACCGCCGCTGCCCGGTCGCGTGTCGACCAGCCGGCACGGCGCGACCGGAATGAGCTGAATGCCGGCGCCGGTCTGCATGAAGACGCCGCTGACGGCCAGATTCCCGGTCATGGTTATGCTGCAAGAGCCGATACCCATGCAGGCGCCGGTCCAACCGCTGAAGCTCCAGCCTGACGCCGGCGTGGCGTTCAGCGTGACTGCGGTCAGAGAGATATAGGTGTGGCTGCAGCTGCCCGGGCAGTTGATGTAACCGTCGGTGCTGGTCACGGTGCCGCTGCCGGCCACCGAAGCGGTCAGGGTGTAGTAGTTCTGGGTGAAAGTGGCGGAGGCAGAGAGATTCTGCGTCATGGTCACCTGGCAGGAACCACTACCGCTGCAGGCGCCGCCCCATGCGGTGAAACTCCAGCCCAGCGCCGGACTCGCATTCAGGGTCACGTGCGTGTTGGAGAGATAGGTGTGGGAACAGGTGCCGGGGCAGTTGATGTAACCGTCGGTACTGGTCACCGTGCCGCTGCCGGAGGTGCTGACGGAGAGCTGGTAGGAGTTCTGAGTGAAGGTGGCACTCACCGACTCGTTCTGCGACATGGTGATATGGCAGGCGCCGGTACCGCTGCAGCCGCCCCCGCTCCAACCCGCAAAGCTCCAGCCGCTCACGGCCGCAGCATTCAACGTGACTTGGGTCTGGCTAAGATAGGAATGAGAGCAGATGCCGGGGCAGTTGATATACCCATCGGTACTGGTCACGGTTCCCGAACCGGAGACCGAGACCGTCAGGGTGTAAAGCCCCGCTTGAAACTTGAAGACCGTGCCGAGGTTGTTGGCACCGCCGGCGGAGGTCGTCCCGTAGAAAATTCCATGGGAGTCTTGCACCAGACCGCCCAATGGACTGGCACCATCCGACCCACTGAAGCTGTACAGCAGGGTGAAAGTCCCGCCGGGAGTGATTTCGAAGATGGATCCATGCCCGTGGGCGCCACTGCCGGAGGCAACGCCGTAGTAGTTGCCGTCGGCAGCCCGCAGCAGCGGAGCAACTACGTTGTTGCCCTCGCCGGCGCCAAAGCTGTGCAGTATGGTCATAGTTCCGTTGGGAGTGATGCGGAAGATGGTGCCATTGCCATAGGCGCCGCCGGTGGAGGTGGTTCCGTAGAAATTCCCACTGGCGCTCAGCGTCAGCGGTGAGAGCGGGTTGGCGCCATCGGTGCAGTTAGTTTGCGAGCAGAAGTTGTACAGCACGGTCTGAGCACCGCCCGTCGTGATTTTGAAGACCGTGCCGCAATAATAAGAGCAATCGGGGTTGCCGGTGCCGCCGTTGGGGGTCACGCCGTAGAGCTGTCCATCCCCGCCCTGTACCAACGTTGCGGTAGGGTAAATGCCCGTAGTTTGCCTATCAAAATTGAACAACAGATTGAACGCCCCACTATTCGCAACGAGTTGCCACAAATCGCCGCCCGCGCCATCCCCGCCGTAGGCGTCCAGTCCATAGAAGTTGCCATCACTGGCTTGCATGATCGAGGTGGGGTAATACCCATAGAGCGGACCGAAGCCACAACCGTAGAGAGGTGAGCAGAACGAGGCCAGCACGCTCTCGGTGCCGCTGGAAGTCAGCTTAAAGATGACGCCGCCGGTCTCTGCGCCGTAGCTACCGCTGTTGCCGCCGTACATGGTCGTGCCGTAGAAGTTCCCGTCTCTGCCCTGGATCATCTGCATAGGTTGCGATCCGTCGCCGCAGTAGGTTTGCGAGCAGAAGTAGTACAGCGTGGTGAGGCTGCCACTCGGGGTAATTTTGAAGGCGGTGCCGCCGGAGCTGCCTCCTCCATGGGCTCCTTCCGTAGCGGTTGTGCCGTAGAAATTGCCGTTGCTGGCCAGCACCAGCCCTACCGCAGGGCCGGCCCCATCAGAGCCGGAGAAGCTGTGCAGCGTGGTCAGCTGCGCACTGCAAACGATGGCTGCGGCTATAGAGAAAAGGAATACGATGCCGAAGGTCCTGATCGTGATGAGTGCTTTCATACTGTCCTCTTTTCCAAGTTCAACTGGCTGGAAATGGAACTCAGTGTGCACACCCAGGCTGTCGCGGTCGCACGCAAGAAGACGCTCCGCATCTGAGGCAACGCGGATGCGGCAACCAGCGCAAAGCGCAGAAGCACGCGGGGGCATGACACAGACGACTGCCTCCCTCAAACATTCTTCGAACCGTTTGACTAGGCGTATAATGAGGGCTGTTCTTCTGCCGATACAAATGCCGTCTTAGGTCAAAGCGGGCCATCTCATGCCACTGGCTCCCAACGGCACTGTAAGTCCCCCGATCGCGGTGCGGCGTACCCGCATCGACTCTTGGAAGGAAATCGCTGACTATCTGGGCAAGGGGGAGAGGACCGTCAAGCGGTGGGAGAGTGAGCGCTCCTTGCCGGTTCGTCACGTACCTGGCCGGGGACACAGCAGTGTTTACGCATTCACGGCGGAGCTGGACGAATGGCTGCTTTCGCAGAGACCCAGAGGACAAATTTCATCGCCAGAAACCGCTGCCGCCGGCGAGAGTGAAATCGGCGCCGAGGAACTGCGGAGCGAAGGTTCAGCCAGGGCCCCCGATGCTCTTTCACGCTGGCAATGGAAGGCATGGCCGACGCAGTTGTGGCGCATTCTTGCCTTAGCCGTTCTGTCGGTCAGCGTTTTCCTGGTTGTTGCCTACTTCCTCAATCGCCACCACGCAAGCACACCCACATCATCGCTTCGTTCCTCGCCCGCCCCGACCAGTGCTTCGGCAGGCATTTCCTATGCGGAGAGGAATCGCGCCCACGAGCTCTACCTCCGAGGACGTTTCGAATGGAATCGGAGAACGCCGGAAAGCTTGAACCGCGCGATGGATTACTTCACGCAATCCATCGTGCATGATCCCGGCAACGCGCAGGCCTATGTTGGACTGACCGACACCTACAATCTGCTGCGCGAGTACACCACCATGCCGCAGAACGACGCCTATGAGAGGGCCATTGCCGCGGCCAAGAAGGCGATTGCCTTGGATGATTCGCTGGCCGAGGCCCATCGCTCTCTGGCTTTCGACGAGGTCTGGGGGAATTGGGATTTTGCCGCCGCCGAGAAAGAGTTCCAGCGCGCCATCCAACTGAATCCGCGCGATCCCTTGGCGCGTCTGTGGTTCGCCAATGCCTTTGCCGCCCCGGGTTGGTTTCCCATTTGTCTACGTGAAATCGACCGCGCGCAGGAGTTGGATCCCGCTTCTCACGCCATCCTTGCCGACAAGGGCCTGATGCTGTTCCATGCCGGACAAACTCAGCAGGGACTCGAATTGGTCAGGCAAGTTGAAGTGACCGACCCGGAGTTCCTCTCCCCTCACCGCTACCTTGCCGAAATGTATATGACCCTTCGGGACTATCCGAACTTTCTGGCGGAAAGTGAAAGCGCGGCGGAATTGAGCCACGATGAAGTGCTGAAGACAACCACCTCGGCTGCCCGAGCCGGTTTTCGCCAGGATGGAGAGCGCGGGCTGCTACGCAACCTGTATCTCAGCCAGAAGACGTTCTACACCCAAGGGAAACTTCCCGGAACTCTGCTTGCGATCACCTGCGCGCAAATGGGCAAGAAGGACGAAGCGCTTCACCTGCTGCGCGAGGACTACGAGCGGCACGATGCGGTATTTCTCATGATCCGCCAGAACTTGATCCTGCTCACCTTGCAGCAGGAGCCCGGCTATCAGCAACTGTTGCGAACCATCCATTCGCCGGCTCCCATGACCACGGCCGAACTTACGTATTGAACAGCATCTAGTCCTGCTCGTACCGCCTGTTGAGTGCGCCACCCCAGCGAAGGTGCAGCCCCAGGTTAGGCCAAGATGGCCGAACCTGGGGCATGGGCGTTGTTGCGCTTCTCTACGGCGCGAAGTAGCCGGAGAGGTCGAGAATCAGATGCGTCAGCCCGGCGGCGTAGGCATCGATCGAGCCATTGTTGGTGGGCACGATGGCCATGTTCGAGGTGATGAAGCCGTCATAGGCATTCAGCGTCGAGACCGTCGGCTGATTCTCCCCGTCCGGCCATAGAGTCAGATACGGCATCTGGCCCGGCGGCACCACCGTGGCGTTGAAGACGTAGGCGGTCGCGCTGCTGGGCGGCGCACACGCACTGCCCTCAACGGTCACGGTTTTCGGACCCTGGAAGGGTTGTCCGTGGTTGTTGCGCGTGTCCAGCACCCGGCACGGCGCCACTGGATACAGCGAGTAGCCGCCCGTTCCCACCGGTGCGAAGTAACCGTTAACGTCCACCAGCAGATTGGTGGGGTTGTCGTGCGCATAAAAAGCCGTGCCATTGGAGCCGCCGGCCGGTACGATGGCCGCGTTGGCCACCACCGTCCCCGTCGGGTCGTTCAGCGTGGACACGACCGGCATGGTTCCTCCCTGCGGCCAGACTGTGAGGTAATCCAGTTCACCATTGGTCGGGATCACCGTGACGTTGAAGGAATACGCGGTCGCGGTCGCGGGAATGCCGCATTGGCCGGCCATGGTGTAATCGCGCTCCAACCCCTTCTGCAGCGGCCCATCGTTGCCGTTGCGGGTGTCGATGATGCGGCAGGGCGTCAGCGGAAAGAACTGGAAGGTGGCCGAGCTAGGCGTCGTGAAATAGCCGTTGATGTCGAGGATGACGTTGGAGGTGTCGGTGACATACACACTGACCGCGCCTTGCGTACCCGCCGGCACGATGGCGGCATTCGCCTTCACTCGCCCATCGGACGAGTTCATGAGCGAGACCAGCGGCTGGGCTTCGCCCGTCGGCCAGATGGTCAGGTAACCCAAAGTATGTTGCGGCACCACGGTCACGTTGAGCGAATAGGCGACGGCGCTGGTAGGAATATTGCATCCGCCCAACCCCGGCAAGGTGAAGCTCTCCGATGAGCCGCTCTGAATGGGGCCACCACCGCCGCTTCCCGGTCGCGTGTCGACCAGCCGGCACGGGGCGACCGGAATGAGCTGAATGCCGGCCCCGGTCTGCATGAAGACGCCGCTGACGGCCAGATTCCCGGTCATGGTTATGCTGCAAGAGCCAACACCCATGCAGGCGCCGGTCCAGCCGCTGAAACTCCAGCCCGACGCCGGTGTGGCGTTCAGCGTGACTGCGGTCAGAGAGATATAGGTGTGGCTGCAGCTGCCCGGGCAGTTGATGTAACCATCGGTGCTGGTGACGGTTCCCGAGCCGGCCACCGAGGCGGTCAGGGTGTAGTAGTTCTGGGTGAAGGTGGCGGAGGCAGAGAGATTCTGCGTCATGGTCACCTGGCAGGAACCACTACCGCTGCAGGCGCCGCCCCAGCCGGTGAAACTCCAGCCCAGAGCCGGATTCGCATTCAGGGTCACGTGCGTGTTGGAGAGATAGGTGTGGGAACAGGTGCCGGGGCAGTTGATGTAACCGTCGGTACTGGTCACCGTGCCGCTGCCGGAGGTGCTGACGGAAAGCTGGTAGCTGTTCTGGGTGAAGGTGGCGGTCACCGACTCATTTTGCGACATGGTGATATTGCAGGCGCCGGTGCCGCTGCAGCCGCCCCCGCTCCAACCCGCAAAGCTCCAGCCGCTCGCGGCTGTCGCGTCCAGCGTAACCTGGGTATTCGTGGGATAAGTATGGCTGCAGGTGCCGGGGCAGTTGATGAAGCCATCGGTACTGGTCACGGTACCCGAGCCACTGACCGAGACGGTGAGCGTGCTGAGGGTTACCTCGATTTCAAAGACGGTGCCGTCGCTGTGGGTTCCGCCTTGATAGGTTGTCCCGTAGAAGTTCCCGTTAGCGCCTTGCAGCACGCCCCCGTTGGGGGTAGAGCCATCGCTGCCGGCGAAGCTGTACAGCACGGTGTATGTGCCGCTTGTGGTTATCTGAAAGATCGTGCCATCCTGATGGGCTCCGTCCGCGGAGGCGGTTCCGTAGAACTTCCCATCCCTGCCTTGTACCAGCGGTGCAACAACGTTGATGCCGTCAGCGCGGACGAAGCTGTGCAGCGTGGTCAGGGTGCCGCTGGGAGTGAGTTTGAAGATTGTTCCGCCGTCATAGGCGCCGCCCTGAGAGGTGGTTCCGTAGAAGTTGCCGTCACTGCCTTTCACCAGCCCGGCTGTCGGGTATGCGCCATCGGTGCAGTTGGCTTGCGAGCAAAAGTTGTAAACCAGGGTGTGAGTGCCGCTCAGGGTGAACTTGAAGACCGTGCCATAGCCTAGCCCACCATGGGGAGCTGTCCCATACAACTTCCCGTCGTTGCCTTCCACCAGCGGTACGGAGGGGTCACTGCCAATGCTGCCGTCAAAGTCGTAAAGTTCGGTAAACACACCGCTGGTGGTGATCTGATAGAAAGTGCCGATGCCGTTGTAGCCCGCGTCTGCGACCACCCCGTAGAGGTTGCCGTCGCTGGCTTGCATGATCGAGGTGGGGCTTTGGCCAGCCGTGCAGTTGGCGATACCGCAGAAGTCGTAAATGGTGGTCAAGGTGCCGCTGGTCGTGAGTTTGAAGATCGTGCCCATTCCGGTCTCGCCGCAACAAAGCTCGCCACCCTGCGGAGTGACACCGTAGAAGTTCCCGTCGCTGGCTTGCACCATCCCTAAGGGAGCGTTGCCGTCATAGCAACCGTAGAGTCCGGATACAGAGCAAAAGCTGTACAGCAGGCTCAGGGTGCCGCTGGGGGTCATCTTGAAGACCGCGCCAGCGCCGTGGGCGCCGCCATAGATAGTCGTCCCGTAGAAATTCCCATTTGTGGCCAGCACCAGCGGTGCGGAAGGAGTGGCGCCTTCGGAGCCGGCGAAGTTGTGCAGCGTGGTCAAGGTTTGTGCTGACGCGGTAATCGCCATCACGGCACAAAACGTCAGGATGATGCAGCTGAGCTTTTCGAAACGGAAGTTCTTCATGGGCCTCCCCCAGGCTCGGCGGTTGCAAGACTGGTGAATAAACGACGCAGCTTCTGAAGTGGAGATCCAGGGAGCGGGATCCCGGACGATGGCAGGGTGCGGCGCGAGGGTTCGAGCCGAGGGTTATGGGCGCAGAAGTCGCACTCCACCGCAGAGGAACGATTAGGTGTTTAGCACCGGCGCACAAGCTGTGTCAGTGAATTGCGTCACGGCGGGTAGTGATAGTGGATCGAAACGGGGCAGGTTAGGTCAGTTGTCGGTTGTCAGTTGTCGGCTGGCGGAGGGCTTCGCAACGGGCAGGCTCTGGGGGGACAGACCGAGGTATTTATGGAGGACCGCAGCTCCCTCGGCTACATCGGCCAAACAGGGGCCGCCTGCGCTCGGGATGACAAGCATGGAGGTTGGTGGATCATTGGTGCTCGGGGATGGACAACTCTCGAGGTGGACGCGATTAAAGGATACAGGATGCCGCTGTGCAGACTGGCAAAGAGCAGACGCGGCCCTCGCCTGCGAACGGCGATCCGTCCGATACCCGATCGGAGGGCAGGTCGAGGACCCATCAGCATCCCGACCACGGGCACGCGTCTGCAAGGTCGCACATGCATCCAGATTGCGCACGATCGGCGCGCTGCGGGGAAACGGACGCTCGCCGCGCAAAGCAGGTGCGCTCTGATGACAGACGTTATATGCGCTCTCAAACAACTCGACCATGCGACCAGGCGAAGCGGCGCAACATCGGCGCGTGCGTTCAGGAGTGCAACGCGGCAGGCTTCTGCCTGCGCGCGATGCTGGGATTTGCGCCGCTCCGTCCGGTCAAGCCCGGCTTATATCATCGCGTGCGCAACTCTACCCGACGCGAACTCCATCACCTCCGGCTTCACCAGCCGGTCGAAGTCGCGGAACGCCATCTTAATGAGCTCAAAATGCGAGCCGGCATTGAAGGCGATCTCGCGGTCCTCGGTTAGCGCCTCGTCGACGTAAACCGGAATGCCGTACAGATTGCCGAACGGCGGCATGGCGCCGGTTTCGCAATCCGGGAAATGCTGCTTGAACTCGCGCTCGGTGGCCAGTTCAGCGGTCTGCACCCCGGTCGCCTTGCGCAGCGCCTCGAGATCCACCTGATACGAAGCCGGCAAGACGGCCATGGCAAGGTCGCCATCCAGCTTGACGATGACGGTTTTGGCCAGCTCCTTGCCCGAGATGTGGGAGATGGCCGCGATGCCCTGCGCCGTGTAGGCCTTGGAATGCGAGATGACCACGAACTTTGTGCCATGCGTATCGAGGAATGCTTTGACTTTGTTCAACGGCATAGCGACCTCCAAAAGAGGTTTGTGGCGGATCCATGATCCGCAGCTGCTACAAGATGATGAACGAAATGACAACAGGCGAGGCTCTCCCCAATCGCCGGAGACGTGCTCACAAACCTCTTTGTCCAGGGTTCCGCGTAGCTCGCGGTCTTCTCGGAGAGAGCTCTTGGCATTCGGCTACCTCCTTGCGGTCAGGCAACCTCGTGTGCCCTCAGTCTAGCCCACGCTAAACATCGCGCAAGCACAGCCGTCACAAGGTGGTTGTGACAAGGAAAATCGGAAGGCAGCTGGGATTTGGAGAACAACGTAGCGTAGAAAATGAGAATAGGTTCAATACGGCCGGGTGTGTTGGCGTCTTCGGTGGAAAGAACTTGCGCTAGCGCGCGCTTTGCCGCATCGGCTCCAGGTTCACGCCTTTGCCCGGCGGCTCCTGCTTCCCTTCCCGCTCCAGCGATTCCATGGTCGAGAGCACGACGCTGGTCACGTGCTCGATACCATGATCGGAGTTCAACATGAGGTGGTACAGCCGACGGCATGGCCACTCCGCGTTGAAGTACTTGCGGACAAACGCGGCGCGCTCGCGATCAATGGTGTCGACCATCTCGGTCGCTTCCTTCTCGCTCATCTTCAGCTTGACCAGCCGGCGGATCTTGGCGTCGCGCGAGCCGTACACGAAGAGGTGGAATGCGTCGGGCCGAGCGCGGAGGATGTACGGCGCGCCGCGTCCGACGATCACGCAGCTGCCTTCTTGCGCTTTCTTCTCGATCACCTGATGCGCGTGCTCGACCAGTTCGTCGGCACCAAACACCTTGTCCTCGGAGACGGGCAGCGAGCGCTCGTAGCTTCCGCGCCAGAAGACCTTCGCCAAGCGATGCATCAGCGGATCGCACTTCTCTTCCCGGCGCCGCACCGCGCTTTCGTCGACCGACGCCATCTTGGCGATCTCGCAGGTCAGTTGCTGATCGAGCAACTGCCAGCCTTTGCGCCGCGCCAATTCAGCGGCAACCAGGCTGCCGCCCGCGCCGTATTCGCGTTCCACGGTGATGATTCTGAACATCCCCGCACCTCCCCGACTCCGGGTCTCCAGCATGATACTCCGCTTTATTTATACCTGATGAAAAAGTGCACAGCCGCCGTTGCCCTTCGCCGCTTCGGCCTCGAATTGCCGAAGGCAGAAATACCCTCAAGCAGCTGTGAGCACGCTCGCCCATCACGCAACTGACAACCGACAACTGGCAACTGACAACTGCCCCACCATAATCGAAACTAATCCTCCGCATAAATACTTTGAATTTCTCATTTGCCGCAAAACCCGATATCAAGTTTGTACCAGTGCAACACAATCGACCGATTGCCGCGCGGCAGGTCGGAAGAACAATCTTTCTGCAAGCATAGTCAGCCTGCGCCTCATCGGCGCGCGTTCACATTCACTGCAGTCGAACCGATTCGGCTTCGTTCGTGGGAGTTCTGCATGCGGTTACTCCGAAAACTCACTCCACTATTATTGACGCTGCCGCTGGCGGGCAGGTTAGCCGCGCAATCGGCGCAGCCCAGCATCGCGCAGTTGCAGCAGCAAATCGCCGACGCCAAAAGTTCGGCCGACAACGGCTGGATGCTGGTGTGCTCGGCGTTGGTGCTGCTGATGACCGGTCCCGGCCTCGCGCTCTTCTACGGCGGCCTGGTGCGCAAGAAGAACGTGCTGGCGACGATGATGCAGAGCTTCGCCATGATGGCGCTCATCACCGTGCTGTGGGCAGTAATCGGCTACAGTCTCTGCTTCGCTTCGGGCAACAGCTTCATCGGCGGCATCGAGCACGCCTTCCTGCACAGCGTCGGCGCCGCGCCCGACGCCGATTACGCCGCGACCATTCCGCAGCAGACCTTCATGATCTACCAGCTGATGTTCGCCATCATTACGCCGGCCCTCATCTGCGGCGCATTTGCCGAGCGCATGAAGTTCAGCGCCATGGTGCTGTTCATGCTGCTATGGTCGCTGATTGTTTATGCTCCGATGGCACACATGGTGTGGGGCAAAGGTGGATTGCTGAATGCCAGTCTGGGCGGGCGTTTCCCGACACTCGACTTCGCCGGTGGCACCGTGGTTCACATCACGTCGGGAGTGTCGGCGCTGATCTGCGCGCTCTTTCTTGGCCGCCGCGTCGGCTTCCCCAAAGAGGCGATGCCACCCCACAGTGTGGTACTCAGCTTTATCGGCGCGTGTTTGCTTTGGGTGGGATGGTTCGGATTTAACGCCGGCAGCGCCCTGAGCTCTGGCGGTCTCGCCACCAGCGCATTCGTTGCGACACACTTCGCCGCAGCGACGGCAGCGATCGGCTGGGCCGGAGCGGAATGGATTCGCAACGGCAAGCCGAGCGTGCTCGGCGCGATCTCCGGATCGGTTGCCGGCCTCGTTGCCATCACTCCTGCGGCTGGATTTGTGAGTCCCATGCCGGCGCTTTTGATCGGGCTTATCGCCGGCGTCTTCTGCTACATGATGGTCGCGATGGTGAAAGCCCGCCTCGGCTACGACGATTCGCTCGACGCCTTCGGTGTGCATGGCGCGGGAGGAACCATCGGCGCGCTGCTGACCGGTGTCTTCGCGGCCAGCGCGGTCAATCCCATCTTCAAAGATGCGCAAGGCCACACGTTGCCTTCGGGCATGATCGATGGCAATTTCCGCCAGCTGGGCAATCAGGCTATCGGCGTTTTGATCGCGATCGTTCTCGCCGCCGTCGGCACGTACGTCATTTTGCACATCGTTAATCTCATACTCGGCGTGCGCGTCTCCGCCGAGGACGAAGTTCAGGGCCTTGATCTCACCCAGCACGGCGAGGAAGGCTATTACTGGGAAGCGTCGATGCCGTGAGGGCCTTAATTTATGACGAAGCTTGAAACCGTAATCCAGCCCGCGAAATTTGATGCCGTCAAAGACGCGCTGATCGAGATCGGCGTCGAAGGCATGACCGTGACTGAGGTTCGTGGCCACGGCCGCCAGAAGGGTCATACCGAGTTCTATCGCGGCCGCGAATATACCGTCGACCTTTTGCCGAAGGTGAAGATCGAGATGGTTCTGCCCGACCAGATCGTCGACCGCGCCATCCATGCCATCACCAACGCCGCCCGCACCGGCAAGATCGGCGACGGCAAGATTTTTCTGGCGCGCGTGGACGAGGCCATTCGCATCCGCAATGATGACCGGGGCGAAAACGCGCTATGACCACCGGGCCGCAGCCAACGGCAATGCCTGCCCCTAAGGTGCTTATGGCAACTCCTGCGGCCAATTTCCCGCTGCGTGACCAATACCGTCAGGAATCGCAGCGCATGCAGCGCGATTTTGAGGCAGTCGGCTCTGGCCTAGCCGCGCTGAGCAGCCGGACGCGACTGGTCGACTCACTATGTCTGACATTGTGGGAGCAGCTCTTTACCGCTGGTCACAACAGTTGCGCCCTGATCGCATTGGGTGGCTATGGCAGGAACGAGCTCTTTCCGCATTCTGACATCGATCTGCTGTTTCTGACTGCGGACGAAGCGCATCGTGACCCCATAACGACTGCGATTGCCGGCCTATGTCAGACATTGTGGGACTGCGGCCTGCGGGTCAGTCCCACCACTCGAACCCTCGCCGACTGCGGCCGCTTCGACCCGAACAATCTGGAGTTCACGCTCTCTCTCCTGGATTGCCGTTTTCTTGCCGGCGACCAGACGCTGTTCGAACGCCTGCACGGCAAGACTCTGCCGCAACTCATCGCTCGCGAATCCGACGGGCTTCTGCAGCAACTCTCCGAGCTAACGCAAATTCGACACCAGCGCTTCGGCAATACTATCTTTCACCTTGAGCCAAACGTGAAGGACGGTCCCGGCGGGCTGCGCGACTGTCACGTCGCCCGATGGCTCGGCATGATCGTCGCACTCGCTTCGGGACGCAAGCCTGATCTGGTGAGCGTCCGGCAGAATGGCGCGCACGGCGAGATGCTGGCGGCGCTGGAGTTTCTCTCTTCCAGCCGCTGCTATCTGCACTATCGCCACGGCCGAGACGACAATGCTATCGCCTGGGCGGCACAGGAGGAAATGGCCGCCCGCGGCATAGCCACCGGCTCCGGACCGCTGTCGCCTGCCGAATGGATGCGACTATACTTCCGCCACGCCAAGGCGGTCTATCGCAACAGCTCACAACTGCTCGGCCAGATTTCGCGGGAGCGCTCGTCACTCTTGCGCTCGTTCCAGCATTGGCGCTCGCGCGTCTCCAACAGCGAATTCTCCGTCGTCGATGGCCGCGTTTTCTTTCAGCAGGCAGCCGACGCGCGCGAAGCTTCTGTCGTCTTGCGACTCTTCACCTTCATCGCGCGACACGGCTTCAGCTTGAGCCCCGAAAGCGAACGCCGCATCAACGATGCTTATCTGCGTCTGGCTGAGACCATGCCGCAGGACCAGTATCTGTGGCAGCATCTGCGGGAGATGCTCACGCAGCCTGGTGCCGCCGACGCCTTGCGCGCCCTGCATTCGCTGAATCTGCTGACCCGCGCCGTTCCCGAGTTCGAAACCATCGATCTGCTTGTCCTCCGCGACCTTTATCACCGCTACACCGTTGACGAGCACACCTTTATGGCGATCGACGTCCTGCACCGCCTCAACACCGAGAAGGATGCGACGCTGCAGCCCTTCGCCGAGCTGATGTCGGAGCTGGAGCACCCCGAGCTTCTGTTCTTGGCGCTGTTGCTGCACGATACCGGCAAAGGTCTGGAAGGCGCTGACCACACCCATGGCAGCCTGCAACTTACGGGAGCGGCGGTGAAGCGCATGCAGCTCTCGGAAGACGCCGCGGCTGCCGTCTGCTTCCTGGTTGCAAGTCACCTGGAGATCTCATCCACTCTGCGCCGCCGCGACATCTACGATCCCGCAACCATTCGCGAATTGGCCGCGAAGATCGGCACCCCCGAGCGCTTGAAGATGCTCACCCTGATGACGCTGGCCGATATCAAGGCGGTGAATCCCGAAGCCCTGACGCCGTGGAAGGCGGAGAATCTGTGGCGGCTCTACACTCGCACCGCCGGCTACCTTGATCGCAGCGCCGACTCCGAGGGCCTCGGCGCGGATGTTTCGACGAAAGCGATCGAAAAGATTATTGCCATGCTGCCGGAGCGCGGTTCCACGATGCTGAAGTTTCTCGATGGGCTGCCGCAACGTTACGTGCTCTCGCACGCTCCCGAAGAAGTTGCCGAACACTTCCTCATGGCCGGACAGTTGGCAGCCGAACCAGTGCAGCTGAGTCTGCGCGCGGTCAGCGGCCAGCACGAGCTGACCGTCGTCACCACCGATCGCGCCGGTCTCTTCCGTACGCTGGCGGGCATCCTCTACGCGTGGGGCATGGACATCACCAAGGCTGCAGCCTTTTCCAATCGCGCGGGCACAGTCGTCGATGTCTTCTGCTTCAAAGATCGCTTCCGCACCCTCGAGCTGAATCCTCCTGAGCGCGAACGCTTCAAGCGTTCGGTGCGCGAGATCCTGATGGGCGAAGCGCCGCTCGCACCGTTGCTGGAATCGCGCCTCAAGGCCGATCACCAGCCGGTGAAGCTCACGGTCGCGACGCGCCTGCGCTTTGATAACGAGTGCTCCGAGCGCAGCACGCTGCTCGAGGTGGTCACCCAGGATCGGCCCGGCTTGCTGCACACCATCAGCTCGGCGCTGACCAGCGAACATTGCAGCATCGAGGTCGCACTCATCGATACCGAAGGTCCGGTCGCGCACGACGTCTTCTACATCACCTGCGCCGGCAAGAAGCTCAGCATAGAAACCATGCCCGCTATTGAATGGTCGCTGACCGCTGAACTGGCCGACGCTTTGCCTTCCACCTGGTAATGGCCCGCTCATTCAAGACCGCCTGCTGGTTCGCCGATAAACATAACGAGTCGCATCTTCCGATTCTGCTGCTGCCGTCGGACAGAGACGCTACGGAGGCTGATACCGGAATCCTTATGTCCGCCGGTTGGGACTATGCTGCTGCGCTGGAACGAGTGGGAGGCGACGAGCCGCTGCTGGTTGAGCTGATCGCCATCTTCTTTGAGGAATATCCCAAGTTCGCGTCACGTCTTACCCAGTCGCTTTCACAAAAGGACTTCGCGACGTTGCGCGAGGCGGCACATTCGCTGAAGGGCAGCCTTGGCTACCTGGGCGCAGCCCACGGCGAGTCGCTGGCTCTGGCTGTCGAACAGGCCAGTGTGGCGAAGGATGGCGCGCGCGCGGGTGAGCTGGTCGCGCAGCTCATGGCTTACATCGAAGCCCTTCGCCAGCTAATGCTTCCTTCGGCAGGAGACGAGAACGGTGCCCGCGGCGTTCACTGAAGACGCCTCCAAACCGCCGCCTGCCGCCGAAAACAACCGCAACTGTCTGCGTCGGGTGTTGGTCGCCGAAGACGATCCACTTTATCGCCGTGCTTTGCAACGTTTCTTGAGCCGCAAGGGCTACGCCGTGCAGCTGGTCAGTGATGGCCTGCAGGCGCTGGCCGACGCCACTTCCCCCGATGCCCCGCGGCTGCTGGTACTCGATTGGATCATGCCGGGCATTCCGGGGCCCGAAGTCTGCCGCCGCCTGCGCGCCGTGCCGCGCGAGCGCTATCAGTACATCCTGCTGCTGACCGCCAAGCACACCACCGCCGATATCGTCGAAGGCCTTGAAGCCGGTGCCGACGACTATCTCACCAAGCCCTTCAATGTCCACGAATTTTTCGCCCGTGTCCACGTTGGCGAGCGCATGATCAAGCTGCAGGATCGCCTGCTGGCGGCGCAGGAAGCGTTGCGCTTTCAAGCCACGCACGATCCGCTCACCGGCATCTGGAACCGCGGGGCGCTCTTTGAACTGCTGCATGCCGAGGCCGAGCGGGTTCAGCGCAAGGCTTCCTCGCTCTCTCTATTTCTCATTGACCTCGACCACTTCAAGCGCGTCAACGACGAGTTCGGTCATCTTGCCGGCGACGCGATCCTGCTCGAGGTCGCGCAGCGCCTGAGCGGTGCGGTTCGCTTGTACGACATTGTGGGACGTTACGGTGGAGAGGAATTTATCGTTGCTGCCGCGGAGCTGGAGTCCGAACGCCCGCAGCAGTTCGCCGAGCGCCTGCGGATGGCCGTCTCGCTGTCGCCAGTTTGTATTCCAGACGCCTCCATCTCCGTGACCGTCAGCATCGGCGTCGCGACCAGTGCTCCCTTCGATGAGTGCTCGATCGAAAAACTGCTGCAGTCCGCTGATGCTGCGCTCTACCAGGCCAAGCGCAACGGCCGCGATCGCGTGGAGATCGCGCATCAGGCGGCATAAGAAAAACCAAGGTCGGGAAGGCTACACCATTCGCGGTCTCCTCAGCGACGACACCATCCAGCCAATCGAAAGCAGCGCCAGCACAGCAATGATCCCCTGCGAGATCACGCAATAGAGACAATAGACGCCAAGCACGTGCGCTTCAATATTGGTGAGATACAGCGCGAAGGCAAGCCCCATCAGCGTCGAGACCAAAAGCAGCGCCCTTTGCCGCGCCAACCCCAGCACCGCGATCAGCACATATCCCACGATGCCCAAGGTCGCCACCGGCACTCCGTGAATTGTCGCGTAAGGGCTGTGATTGACTACGCCGCAATCCCACTTGTCGTTGATGCTGCACGGTTCCTTGCCGGGATCGTCGTAGTGGACCTTCAGCGCGAGGGACGAGACTACGATGCCAAGCACGGCAAGAAGCACGATTACGTAGCGCACACGATTTCTCCGGCGGACGCTCAACTCGCGTCACAGGTTCTGGGATGACATTCCTATTGTAATGTTTCGATCGCCCTATCTCGCGCTCGCACTCGCCGATGCCGGAACCCGCAACTGCCAGCGCCCGGCGACAGTATTTCCAGGCAGTTCGTCTGCCGCCATTCACGTCACAGGCCATTGTGATGTAGTACAATCCTCTTGCTCATGCGTCGATCGCTGGCTAGTTTGCTGCTCGCAGTCCTGATTGGGACGTTCGCCCTGCCATTCCTGCAGGCGAAGCAAAATGTCCCGGCCTGCTGCCGCCGCGGCGGACAACATCATTGCGCAGCATCTGCGGGCGCCGATGGCTTCCGCGCAACCGCGCCCTGCTGTCCCTTCCAGCATTTCATTCCACTGGTATCGCATTCCGAACCCGCGCTACGCTCCTCCGCTGACACGTTTCTCTTTGTGCTCCGCTGGCAGCGTTCCGTCAGCTTCGATTCGCCCGACATCGCGCGTCAGGTTGCCGGCAACACCCAGAAGCGCGGTCCTCCTCTCGCGTAATCCCCGTACCCGGCAGCACGGATCCATCCGAATGTTGGACCTGGTGTGCGCCAACGGGCGTCCGCTTGGTTGCAGCCGCGATGGGTCCATCAATGTCTCGCTATCCGCACGCCAACCAGAGCGGAAACCTGTTCTCCCGGCTCGCTTGCGCGGGACAGCAACAGTAACCGACGCGATGGAGAGAGCCGCATGCAATGGCTTATGCCGAAACCCTGGCGCTGGTCGGTCACAACGATCCTGATGACCGCAATAGCGGTCTTCCCTGCTTCCTATTCTGTGGCGACCACCATCTTCGGCAGTGTGCGCGGCATCGTCCACGATCCGCAGCATCGTCCGGTTCAAGGCGCGCACATCACGCTGAAGGCGCAAACCTCTGAATGGACGCAGTCCCAAGACTCCACCGCCAGCGGCGAGTTCGAGTTCCACTCGGTTCCCATCGGCACCTACACCGTCACTGTCTCGTCGGCCGGTTTTCTGGAGACGCAGCAAGACGCCATTGTCCAGTCCGACACAACTCCGGTCCTGCACTTCAAGCTGTCCGTCGCCGGGGCAAGTGAAAACGTCGTCGTCTCCGGAAGCCCTGTCGCCGCCACCATGGACAGTGTTTCGCCGACAACATTGCTGAATCGTGAAGACATCCAGCAGACCCCCGGAGCCGATCGCACCAACGGCGTCGAGATGATTACCGACTACGTGCCGGCGACCTACGTGACCCATGACATGCTGCACATGAATGGCGGCCATCAGATCCAGTGGCTCATTGACGGCGTCAACATCCCCAACACCAACATCGCCACCAATCTCGGCCCGCAGATTGATCCCAAGGACATCGACTACCTGGAGGTTCTGCAGGGCAGCTACGACGCTACCTACGGCGACCGCACCTATGGCATGTTCAACATCGAGCCGCGCACCGGCTTTGAACGCAATCGCGAGTGCAGTCTGGTCATCACCGCGGGAAACTTTTATCAAACCGATGACCAGATCAGTTGCGGGGGACACACGCAGCGCTTCGCCTACTACGCCAGCCTCAACGGAAATCGTAGCAATTTCGGACTTCAGACTCCGATTCCACAGGTCTACCACGATGCCGAAAACGGCTACGGCGGCTTTGCATCGTTCATCTACAACCACGACGCGCAGAATCAGTTTCGCGTCATCACTTCCCTGCGGCAGGATTATTACCAGATTCCAATTGATCCCAATCCGAACTCACAGGGTAATCAGATTCTGGAAGCCTCGGGCGAGATCCCGAGCTATGGTCTGCACGATGCCGAGCGTGAACCTGACGGCTACGCCATCTTCTCCTGGGTTCACACCTTTGACCCCACCACCTCGCTCACGCTGTCTCCCTTTTATCACTACAACGCTGCCGACTATCAGGGTAGTCCAGAGGACTATCCGGTAATTACCAACGTGAATCAGGTTGCCAACTACGTAGGGCTGCAGACGGTGGTGAACAAGACTTTCTGGAGGAATGATCTGGAAGGGGGAATTTACGGCTTCTTCCAGCATCAATATAACTATTTCGATAACCAATACACCGATGGCACTCCGAACTTTCCCGCATCTTCCGTCAGCGTCAACGGAGGAGTTGTCGCAGAGTACATCAACGACCGCTTCAATGCGACGAAATGGCTGACCATCATCGCCGGTCTCCGCGCCACGGAATTTCGTTCGTCGATCGCGGAGAATCAAGCTGACCCGCGCATCGGCGTTGCCGTCAGAATTCCGCGCCTCAACTGGGTGTTGCGCGGCTTTTATGGTCACTACTATCAACCACCTCCGCTCGTCACAGCTACCGGCGCGCTCTTCGGCTTCGCCAGCAGTCAGAACTTCGCCTTCGCTCCTCTATACGGCGAACGCGATAAGCAATACGAGGCCAGTCTTATCATTCCCTATCGTGGCTGGAATCTCGAGGTCGACAACTATCAGACCGATGCGCGGAATTGGCTCGACCACAACAACATCGGCGAATCCAATCTGTTCTGGCCGATCACTTGGTATGGAGCTGTAATTCAGGGTTGGGATCTGATGCTGCACTCCCCCATGCTGTGGCATCGCGTGCAAGCTCACGTGGTTTACGCCAACCAGATCGCGCAGGCCACCTCGCCCATCACCGGAGGCTTGATCTGCCCGGCTCCCGTTACCTCCACATGTCCGCTCGACATACCGCCGGGATTAGCGCCCGTTGATCACGATCAGCGCAACACGTTGAACTGGGGCATCAACAGCAATCTTCCCTGGCACGCCTATGCGTCGGGCAATGTTTACTACGGGTCAGGATTCACCAACGGACTGTACGGCACGTCGCTATCGCAATATCCCGGACCATATTTGCCCAGTCACACCACGGTCGATCTTTCGCTGGGCAAAAGCTTCACGGAAGGTAAATACTCTGTTGCGGTGACCGCACTCAACGTCGCCAATCGCCGCGTTCAACTAGATAACAGTCTGACTTTTGGCGGATTCCATTGGAATGAGCCCCGTCAGATCTACGGCGAGTTTCGCTACCGCTTCCACTACTAGAAATTAGTTTGTTTTTGTTACCGGTTGCCGCGACCGAACCCATTCAAGATTGTCATCCCGAGCGGAGGCGACCCGCTTCTGGTCGCCGCAGTCGAGGGATCTGCGGTTCCATCGCAATTGAAATTCGTTTTCACCACAGAGGGCACTGAGATCGCTGAGAAGTCAAACAACGGGTAGAGCGGGCCTTCAGGCCTGCGTCCAGCAGTCCTCCTCTTTGTTGTCATCACAAGCAGGCTTCAGCCTGCGAGGGATCTGCTGTTTTCTTGACCTCTGTTCTTTGTCATCCAGAGCGGAGGCGCCCCTTCTGGGCGCCGCAGTCGAAGCACCCCTATGCCATCTCGGGTGGCTCACCCAAGCCGGTTTTGCTTGGGCGGGTGTGTCTTCTCGAACTACCCCGTCGCCTTCGGTTCGCGATGATCCATCTCTCCCGATCCACGTCGCAGAAAGCTCATCGACAGATACGCGCCAATCCACGAACCCAGCGCCGCGAAGCACACGTATACCCAGTTTCGCGTGTAGCTGATCACCGCAAACGCCGACAGTAGATACCACACGCTGCTCCAGGTCGCCGCCGGCACACGCCGCCGCGACGCTACGGCCGCGCTGAACATCACGTAAACCGCATCCGTCGCTGCGGTCGATGCCGCTACTCCAACAGCCAGCCAGGGATGAATCTGCCCCACGTCGCACCTCGCTCGGGAACCACTCCTGTGAGATGACTACTGTCGCCGAGCATAACAGGAGCGCCTTCTGTGCTGAACTGCGCCCGGAGATGGTGGAGTCGCGCCCCTGTGATCGCTCTCCGCTCGCCCCCTTCAGAACAACAACTCGCCGTTCTGATCTCACCAAGTCTCTGGCGTAAAACGTTTCGTCGAACTCACGGAGCCGCACCTGCACAGGCCTATCACTTGCCCCCGAGCTTGCGGGTCGCGAACCTGCGATGGCAGAGCCACACACCTGAACACGCTGATCACCTGCCCCCGAGCTTGCGAAGCCGCCTACCTGCGACGGCGGAGACCTGCACCTGCGGCGCGGATTTGTTCAACCGCGATTCGTTCAGTCACGAGATCGTTTTGTCGCGCGTGTGAGATCTCGCTGTCACGCATTCCGCACGCATCATCGGAGCTGTGTTGCTAGCTGCGCAGCTCTGCATTGTGGTTTGACCGGATGTTCACATGAGGATATGATCGAAATGCGGGGTGGAGCAGTCTGGTAGCTCGTTGGGCTCATAACCCAAAGGTCGGTGGTTCAAATCCACCCCCCGCAACCAACCTTAAGCTCCATCAAAATCAACAACTTATACCCAGCTTGACAACTTGCGTACTGCCCGCGTACTGTCGGCCCGTGAAGGGAGACAGTCATCATGCGGGTCATCATCTACAAGCGCCACCAAGCGGACTGCAAATTCAGAGCCGGAGATACGCAGGACAAAGACGGCTCGCACCGCTGCCGGTGCTCCGTGTGGGGCGAGACCAACCTTGACGGCAGGCAGAAGCGTTGGAGCCTCAAAACACCATCGTGGGAAGTGGCAAAGCAAAAGGCCAGTGCCTTGGAGCAGCAACACCTGGACGCAGAGCTAGGCAAGGCACCCGCTCCGGCTGAAGCGAAGAGCGTAGAGCAAGCCGTTGATCTGTTCCTGGACAGCAAGCGCGGTGAGGACCTATCTCCGAATACTCTCTACAAGCACACCCTCACCCTCAACCGGCTGCGTGACTTCTGTGATGCCAAGGGAATTTTCTTCGTGAAGGACATTCAGCGCGCGGACCTGGAGCAATGGCGGGCAAAATGGCCCTTTGAGTCCCCGCTGGCGAAACGCAACAACCAAGAGCGTGTCCGGTCCTTCTTCAAATACTGCTATGACACCGGCATCATCCCGAGCAATCCCGCGGCGCTGCTCGGCAGCATTCAAGTGAAGGTAGATGAGTCCAGCAAGGTCCGCCCATTCGAGCCGAAGGAATACAAGGCGGTGCTTGCGGCTATCCCGAAGACCGGGCTGCTGCCCCGCAATCAGGCACGCGTGAAAGCGTGTATGCAATTGCAGAGGTGGTCCGGGCTGTCCCTCGTTGATGCTGTCTGTCTGTCCAAGGATGAGCTGCTGCAAGACGGCAAGGTGTTCCGGGTCCGCACAAAGCGCCGCAAGACGGGAGCGCCCATCAACAACGTCATTCCGTCTTCGCTTGCCAAAGAGCTGTTGCAGGTCAAGAACGGCAATCCGACTTACTTTTTCATCTCCGGTGAGGCCACAACCAAAGGCGCGGTCAGCACGATTGACAAGATGTACCGGCAAGTTTTCGAGAAAGCGGCAATTGACGGCACGTCGCATATGTTCCGGCACACCTTTGCTGTTGAGCTGCTCAAAGCTGGAGTGGACATCCGCAAGGTCAGCCGTGCGCTCGGGCACAGCTCTGTTGTCATCACAGAACGCTATTACGCGAAGTGGAACAAAGCGCAGCAGGACATTTTGGACGGTGATCTTGCGCGCGCGTGGAAATAATCAGGCTGAGGCAGCCTCCGACTCCGCGTCGTCCGTGTCCCATGCGTGCGTGCCGTCAGGTTTCACGTAGGCTAGGGCCACGTTTCGGGCCTCATCCTCAAGGCGCAAATCGTCATTGAGCCAGTGCCAAGTAGCGCGGATGATGTTATACGGCCCTCGCCCCAAGGGGGAAAACTCAGTATCGTACCCGGTTCTGAAATTGTTGCGATTCAAGTGCTCGGCTAGCTCAGCGGCAGACATCACCATGCCATGAGAATGGAGGAAGGTTGCTAAACGCCACACATAGAGTTTCTTCTGATTCATCTCATTCATTGTCGGAATCCTCGAAGCGCCGAGCATGAGCCGGTGTCATTTGTTTGTCAAGCCCCGGTTCGCGCGCTCATGTGCCCTCCAAGGACGAATAATTAGTTGAACAGGAAAGGTTGACGGAGCCGCGCCGCGCGCCTCAGACCTTGCACAATTTCTGTCCCAATCGTCCGGTTCAAGTCGTCTACGGGCCAAGTGGAAATGAGGTCCTCAATGCGGCGCGCCAATGTCCAGCAACATTGAGCGGGTACTCGCCCGTTGCAGTCGCATTGTTTGAGCAGGATTGCAACCGGGTCAAATACCTCTGACCACGGCTTCACCCCTCCGTAGCCCTCCATCTTGCGGATGCGGATTCCAGCGGCTTTGGCGAGTCGCTCGCGAAAGGTGTTGAAAGTGCCGTAGGACCGCAAAGCGTCGGAATGGCTGAAGTCAACGACCATTCTGGACAGCGTAGCCCGCCAGCCGAATCCGGGGCTGTGACGCGCGTCTCTAGGGGCTGTGCCTGCCCTGCTGGAACACGTCTCCAAACTGCTCGGGCATCGGAGCGTGACCACTACCGAGCGCCACCATGCAAAGTGGGTCAACGGCAGGCAAGACCGACTGGACATGCTCGTAAGCGCCACGTGGACGAAATAGTCTCGAAATCCCGAATCACCGACCTACGCAGACGGTGGCCAGCACAGCCATGTATCGGCCCGGCGCCTGTTCTGGGTGATTCGGGAGTTGCAAGCCGCGGCTAAGGCAGAATCAGCAGGCGCTCGTCATCAATAATAAGGACGTCGTGAGCGAGCCTGGCGCTACATCGGCCCACAGTCGTACCCGCCGAACTAATCGCGGAAATCCCCGGTTCCAGCCCAAGCCCGTCCAACCGGCCGCTCTCGATTCCGTGGCTGAGCTCAGCTTTGTAGACCTTGTTGGACCTCTACCGTGTCAAATTCGATCTCAACAACCTAAAACCCTTTGCCTGTCTTGCTTTTCTGAGTTGAGACGGCTAAAAAAGAGCCGAAAACGGCCTAGTTTTGGTGACGAATTGGTGACGAGTTTCAATGTCTTCCCGGCGCTGGAAGGATCAGCCGCACCCTTCATGTTCTGCACAGCTTTTCGCCCCACAGACGCATCGATTCCACTGGCAAGCCGCCGCTCTTACAGTCAAGGCTGTTCTTTACTTCAGGCTTGCCGTCGATCCTAGTCTGGCACCGGGAAGCCTCTAGTCAGGATTCTAGAGCGCCTCAGGGGCGGATGCCGCTGTACGAGATGGTGCGCCACAGCGGAGCCACCCGCGTTACTCTAGGTTCGCTCTTGTCGCAGGAATTCGGCTACCGCCCAGCCATCTCTTGTTAGTTTGTATGCCCTGTAACCTGGTCTTGATGCAACCGACCAAATTAGGCGACGCTGTTCAAGTACGCGGAGCGCCTCTTGCCAGTCGAACAATTCCTCCGTCGTATCACCCGCAACCACCTCCAGTTTTCCCGTTCTCAGAATCAGGAGTCTGGGTGGGGACCCGCCCTCTACCCACGACGTAGCAACGATCTGGCGCCTCGACGTGGTGGCGACCTGGAGTTTCGACCGGCTCGGTCGAAGCGTCCGCCACTTTCTGCAGACCTTCGATGAGCTCCAGCACCTCAACGTCCAGTTCGTTTCCTTCCGCGAGAACGTCGACACCACCGGCCCTACGGGACGCATCGTGATGATCATTCTGAGCGCGGTCAGCGAACTCGAACGCAATCTGATCATCGAAAGAGTGCGCAGCGGCATGCGGCGCGCTCGCTTGGAGGGCCAGCACATCGGCCGGCCCCGGCTCAGCGTCGACCGTGACGCCGTGCTCCGTGATCGCCAGCATGGCTTCAGCCTCCGGCAACTGGCGAAGACGCACCGGCTGTCCAAGACCTCGGTGTGTCGCGTTTTAGAAGAAGGTCAGAGGGAAGAGGCACGGCATGAATGACGTCACCATACTTTGGATAATCACGGTTGTTTCTGCTGTTGTCGTGCTGTACCTGTTCTGGCGGCAGGTGCACGATCAGCGGGAGTGGCAGCGCAAATGTGATCGAGAGGACATGCTGCGGGAACTTCGTCGTGACCTATCCCAGCGAGAACGCACGATGCTCTCGTCGTTCCAGGATCTGCAGCGCCGGCTAGATCGGCAGCACCGCATCCTTAATTATGTATCGCGCCGGCTCTCCTGATCCCTGTCCCAGAAGGGCGCCTTCCGGTGCCCTTCTACCCTGTTGAATCCACTCACTCGCAGAGGGCCAAAATAGCTGTCCCGCAAGGTATACCTAAACGGACAGCCTCATTTATCCTGACTAGCCTGCCGGTCCGCTCCACCACTCGTCCGGCGATTACTTGCGCTATGGGGAGTTGCTGTTGAAAAAGTCGGTTAAAACAGGGATGCAGACTGCCCGTTTTCTTTCACAGACCTGCTTGGTTTCCCTGGTCTTCGTTTCTGTTTTAGTTGGGGACCTCTGCCAGTTGAGGCTGGGTGGCAAGGAACCGCACCAGCCGTTTCAGATTCTGTGCCACGGCTGCCAGGTAAAACTGTTCGCGCACGAACTTGATCCGGCGCAGCCGCAGTCGGCGCAATCCGACCAGGTTCTTTAGTTCCGAGAACAGTGCTTCCACTTTCCTTCGCTTGCGCAAGGCTTCCGCAAACTGCG
>Ga0326727_10003314_pt1 | contig 51952 bp, 42 predicted proteins | sample MB2enrmetagenome_FD_207643 | JGI IMG/M metagenome (GOLD analysis project Ga0326727, IMG submission 207643) | Lab enriched peat soil microbial communities from McLean, Ithaca, NY, United States - MB29MY | ecosystem: Environmental > Terrestrial > Soil > Wetlands > Peat | place: USA: New York...
GCTCCAGCAGGTCGGCCAAGAATTGTTCCAAGCGCTTTCGACATTTCACGATTTCGCTCTCGGTCATGGACCGAAGCTTAGCACCCCTCCTGTGGGAGGTCAATAACTTAACGTAGTAGTACTAGGGGCTGGGGAGAGCCCTCAGCTATCAGCTCTCCGCCGTCAGCGAACGAACGGTAGCTCGGCGAGCAATCGCCCATGAGCAATCGTCAATCGGCAATTGCAGTCCCCAGTCCCTAGTCCCCAGCCCCTAGACCCTAGCTCCGCCCCCAGCACGCAGTGCTTCCTCACGCGCGCGCCGGAGGCTTTCGACAGGGTCACCGGTGGGAATGTACTCCATGGCCACGTAGCGGTCGTACTTCAGCATCGCGAGTTTCTTATAAATATTGGAGTAGTTGATTTCACCCGTCCCAGGCTCGTGCCGCCCGGGAACGTCGGCCACGTGCACCAATCCCAACTTATCGATATTCTTCTCCAGCTTCTCGATCAGATTGCCTTCGGAAATCTGCTCGTGGAAAAAGTCGTCGAGGAATTTCACCCGGGGGTGGCCCACCCGGGTGATGATCTCGAAGCCTTCGGTTACCGACCAGAGGTAATAGCGCGGATTCTCCTCGAGGTCGATATTCTCGAGCAGAATTGTGATGTTGTTCTTCTCCGCAATTTCCGCCGCTCGCTTCAACCCCTCAATGCAGCTCTGGTGCTGGTCCGCACGCGATATTCCCGGCACCACGTTCCCCGACATGACGATGATAGCGCGGCATTCGATCTTATGCATAGCCGGAAGCGCCTGACGGAGGTCAGCGAGGAATGCTTCCCGCGCGTTCGGGTCCCCCACGCCGTGCGCCAGCCCGGCCGTTACGTCAAACGTGATTCCAAGTTCACGTCGCTTGCGGTTGGCTCTGCGGAAGTCCTCCTCCGACCAGTTCTTATACTCACCACCTACCAATTCCACGGCGTGGTAGCCGGCCTCCGCCACCTTTTCAAGGCGCTCTTCAAACGGCAGCTTTTGAAACACGGTCCAAAGCATCACGGAGACTTTGAACGGCACTCCGGAGACTTCGCCTTCCGGCGGCGCAGATTCTGCGCGGACCGGCAAGGCCGCCAGGGCAGGCGCAGCCAAAGCTGTGCCGGCAAGAGTACGACCGAATTGGCGTCGATTCATGGTTGTGACCTCCACTTCATGCACAGGGTTTGCTTCTCAAACGCAGGCCCGCCTCGCAGCTCAAATCCCATATCCCTTCACCGGTCCACGAATTAGCACGCGGTTGAAAAAGCCTAGGGCCCTCATGATGAGTGCGATATGCTGACTGGCTGAGGATACAAGACAACAACGATCGATGACAAACAGATTCTGCGGGGATGATCTCACCCGTCCTTATATTAAGCTGGAAACGACGGGGTAGCTCGCGTATGCTTTTACGGAAAGGTAAAGTGAAAATTGAGAAGTCCGGAGGATGATTCCCTCCCCCGGCAAGGAGGCCTGAACAATGACACAACCATCGCATGAATCTGCGGGAGCTTCCCGGCGTCCCATCGTACAGATTTCTCTTGACCTGACGAGCATCGAAGAGGCATTAGACCAGGCCCGCAAGGCGATTCGCGCTGGCGTGGACTGGCTGGAAGCAGGGACCCCGCTCATCCTGGCGGAAGGCCTGGGAGCAGTCCGGGCATTGCGCCGGGAATTTCCCCACCATCCCATCGTGGCGGACCTGAAGACTATGGATGGCGGCTACCTGGAAGCAGAGATGATGGCTAAAGCCGGCGCCACCCACGTCGTCGTTATGGCGAGGGCACACCCGGCCACTCTGAAGCTGGCGGTGAAAGCCGGTCGCGATTACGGGGCCAAGGTAATGGGAGATGACCTGGCCTGTGAAGACAAACCCGCTGCCGCGCGCACGATGGAAGAATTGGGCGTGGATTACATTGTGCACCATGTCGGCTATGACGAGCGGCGGGACCCCGCTGTATTGGCCGCGCGTGGCGGTGTGCCGCCCAGCCCTCTGGATGAACTCGCAGCGGTGGTCGGCACCGTGCGAATCCCTGTCCAGGCCGTAGGAGGTCTCTCTGTCGAACAGGTGTTGCAATTGCCGAGATTCGGTGTCTATCATCTGGTGCTCGGAGCACCCCTTATGGTGGATGCTGACGCATTCAAGGCGCCGTCACATGATACGGAGGAACTGCTGAGAGAAATCCTGGCACGGCTGGAGGATCCAAGTAATGTCTGAAAACTCGATGGCGGCGGTCGTCCAGTATGCGCTGAAAGCGGCAGCGGTGGAACTCCGGGAAGTGCCGGTTCCGGGCGAGCCGGCGGACGATGAAGTTCTGCTCCGCACCCGCGCCGTCGCTGTATGCGGCAGCGAGATTCATCAATATCACAACACTCAGAGCTGGCCCGTCAATGTTCCCGTTATTCTGGGGCATGAATTCGCGGGCGTGGTGGCTCGCGTGGGCAAGGCGGTGCGAGGGTTTCGCGAGGGGGATCGCGTGGCGTGCGAAACTGCCGCCAGGATTTGCGGCGAGTGCGTTTACTGCCGCAGCGGCGAGTACAACCTCTGCCCGAAACGGCGCGGATTCGGCTACGGCGTCGATGGCGCGATGGCGGATTTTGTCAATGCGCCCGCGCGCTGCCTGCATCACCTTCCTGATTCGGTCCCCTTCGAGAAAGCGGGGCTAACGGAACCTTGTTGCGTGGCCTACAACGCCACCTGCGTGAAGACTCGAATCCGTCCTGGCGACGCGGTGTTGGTTTTTGGCCCTGGGCCGATCGGCCTGCTGTGCCTTGCCCTGGCGAGACTCTCGGGCGCTGGCTGGATCGGTATAGCCGGGCTGAAGCGGGATGAAAGGCGCCTGGCCATTGCGAAATCTCTCGCCGCCGACCAGGTGATTACCGGAGGCGAGGCGGAACTTCTCGAAGTGGTCCGCTCGCTTGGGGATGGATTAGGGGTGGACGTGGTGATCGAGGCCTCCGGGGCGTCATCCGCACTCGAGCCTGCCCTGGCTGCCGTCCGGCCGGGCGGGCAGATCACCAAAGTTGGCTGGGGGCCGGAACCCCTGGAGTTCTCCCTCGACCCGCTGGTTCAGAAAGCCGTGCACCTCCAGGGCAGTTTCAGCCACAACTTCGTTATTTGGGAAAAAGTCATTTCGCTCTTCGCCTCCGGCAGGCTGGATCCCACGCCGATCGTGGGCCGCGTGGAGCCGCTCGCGGGTTGGCGCGCCTGCTTTGAGGAGATGGCTGAAGGAAAGATCGCTAAAGCATATTTGAAGCCGGAATAGCCGCTGGCAAGGCGCAGTGAACTGCTCAGCGGCGCCATCCTCGATTACAAACAAATGCCCATCGGCGCTCCCGGCGCCGCCGGAACAACACAGGTGCCCCAGAAATGAAACTCGCTGCATTTCCAAAGTGCTTCATGGACCAACTCGTGGTCGAACGCAGCATGAGCGTGTTCGATTGGATCGAGATGGCCGCAAACCTCCCTGTTGATGGCTTGGAGCTTTACGACGGATTCCTGGAAACCCTGGACGAAGGCTACCTTGAGAAGGTCCACTTGGCCATGGAGCGTCATCACTTCGAAATGCCCATGCTCTGTTGTTCGCCGGATTTCACCCAACTCGACGCCCAGGCGCGCGGAAAGGAAATTGAGCGCGAGAAGAAGATGATCGATGTGACAGCTTCCCTGGGCGGGAAATTCTGTCGGGTTCTCTCCGGCCAACGCCGGCCGGAGATTTCACACACGGAGGGTGTACGCCTGGTAGTGAATAGCATTCGTGAATTGCTGGAATACGCCGCCCAAAGGGGAATCGTTCTCGCCCTCGAGAACCACTACAAGGACAATTACTGGAAATACCCCGAATTCGCGCAGCGCCTGGATGTCTTCGTGGAAATTGTCGATCAGGTCGACTCACCCTGGTTCGGCGTGCAATTCGACCCCTCGAACACCGTGGTGGCCGGCGAGGACCCCCTCGACCTGCTGGAGCGAGTCAAGAGCCGAGTGGTGACCATGCACGCCAGCGACCGCTACATCATGTCCGGGCACACCCTCGAAGACTTGAAAAAGGCGGAAGGTTCGATCGGCTATGCCTCGTTCCTTTCACATGGAGTCATCGGGAAAGGATTGAATGATTATCCGCGAATCTTTCAAATCCTGAAAGGAGCCGGTTTCCAGGGGTGGATCTCGATTGAAGACGGCTTGAATGGCTTGGAGGAGATTCGGGCTTCGGCCGAGTTCCTGCGCCCTCTGATGGCCTGAACCGGGCTTGCGCAGAGCGAACCACCGCGGCCTCCGGGGATGAGGAATCCGCCAGCACGGAGCTTCGCTGTGCGCCAGCCAATTCCCATAGGCGAAGACATGAGTAACGGAGTACACCGGCGTCCGTTCATCGCCGGCGCAGCGACGGAATTTTCGGCTTTCCTACGAGTGTTCCGGGAGTTGCCCAGCATCGAAGCGATTCTGTTGAACCCTCCTCAGGGACCTGTCCCAGAAGATGCTGCCGCGCAGTATGCAGTCGCTTCCGCGCCAGCGCGGTGTGCTTCAGACACCAACTTCGACCGCATCTGCCTGTACCTGAGTCGCCTGCCGACCGGGTTTCGCGTGTGATGCGTGCGCGACGCCAGCCTTCGCCAGCCAGCCATCCGTCGTAGCGTTCGCTACAGCAAGTGGGCTGTCGAAAGGCACCGCGCAATCGCCTAGCGCATCGTCCAAGGGGGGCGTTCATCTACTCGGCTAGATGATGAGTTCCGTTTGTAGCGGGCAATTTACAGGTGGGCCATTTACCCCTTGACAAACATGGTTCTTTAAGAGTAAACAGACTGGGTTGCCACTTCACGAGTACCCTGCACGGGTCCCTGGCTGGACATGGGCCAGCGCGGTGGTATCTGGGAGGTCGTCTTACCGGCCTTGGGGCGAGAGGAGGTGTGCGTGCGCGTTGGGACGGTGCCGACTACCAACCAGGGGACCGGGCGGGAGCGCCCGCCGACGGGAGGGCCTCGGGGCCCCTCCGGCCGCGAAAACGACGTCCTGGGCCTCATCGCCCGAGGACTCACCAACAAAGAGATCGCCTCGCGATTGAGCATTGCTCCATCGACGGCCCACCAACACACGCACCACCTCCTCCTGAAGCTCGGCGCGTCCAATCGGCCGCAATTGGCAGTCATCGCGCTGAAGTGCGGGTTGGCCGGGGAGGCAGACTCCCGCCACGCCCATAGCCAAGGGGGTGTAAAGGGTCCCGCTTCCGGAGCGGGTCAGGCAACGGCCGGTCCGGGTCCTATTCGTAACGGAGGCTCCAGGCAGGGTCCGCTTGGGTCGCGCGGCGAGTGGGCACCACGCAGGCGAGCAGAGCCGCCGCACCGAGCAGCAGAGCGACGAGAGCGAACGTTGCCGGGTCGGTAGGCTTCACGCCAAACAAGAAATTGGAGAGGAGGCGAGTGAGCGCCCACGCACCTGCCAAGCCGAGGGCCGTCCCGCTGACGATTAGCCTGCTCCCGTGCCCAATCACCAGCCAGACAATGTCGCCTCGCGCCGCTCCTAGCGCCATCCGCACACCGAACTCCTGCGTGCGTTGGCTCACAGCATAGGAAAGCACACCGTAGACCCCGCCCGTGGCGAGCAGGAGCCCGAGCGAGCCAAACATGATCGAAATTAAAAGCAGTATCTTGCTCGATCCGCGGCCGCCTATGGAGCGGCGGACAAGCTCCTCCATCGTCGTCAATTGCTTGATGCCTGCCTCGCGGTCCACATCCATTATTTGACCCCTGACCGCTGTGGCCAGTTTGAACGGATCACCGCCAGTACGAAGAACGAATTTGATTCCGCCAAGCTCATACTGATACCTCGTGACGCTGAGATACAGGGCCGGTGGGACCTCGGCATCCAGGCCGAACATGCGGACATCGCCGACCACGCCCACAACTACGAGCGGGGGACCTGGGTCCACCTCATACTCCAGCTTGCAAGTGGGGCATTCCTCGGTGAGATGGTCGGGCCGGAACGGCTTGCCAGCCCGTTCGACTTCGCGACCCTCGCGGTCTCGCAAGTGGAGATGGGCGAGCTGAAGCTGCCTGCCAACCGGATCGACGCCCCGCCAGAACTTGTCCGCTAGGGCTTTGCTGATAACAACAACCGGCGGGCCAGCACGATCGTCCTGGTCCGTAAATTCACGCCCCCGCAGGACCGGGACTCCCAGCGTGCGGAAGTATCCCGGCCCGACCACCCAGGCGCCGGCCGTATACGTTTCCCAACCCTTGCTGACGAGGCGCCCGTCAACGGCCAGACCGGTGGGCATCCACCCTGATCCACCATCCACAGGGACGCACGTCGACATCGCGGCCGACTCGACACTGGGCAAGACCTTCAATCGGCTAAGAACCTGCTCGCCGTACTCCATCTGGCGAGATCGCGAGCTGGTAGTCGAACCGGGGAGCTCCACGCTGACCTCAAGGAGGTTGTGGGGCCGAAACCCCCAGTCCGAGCGAACCAGGCGCGTGAAGCTGTTGACAAGCAGCCCCGCCCCGATCAGCAACACGAGCGCAAGCCCCACCTCCCCGACCACGAGCAGATCTCGCAGTTCACCCCTCCCGGCACCTCGAGACGTCGTTCCGCCTCGTGCTAGCGGTTCGCTTAGATTCGCGCGGGAAGCCAAGATGGCCGGGCCCAGGCCGAACACCAGGACTGTCAGAAGGCTCGTCGCCAGGGTGAAGGCAAGAACGCGCAGATTGAGGTCCGTGGTTCCTATGCGGGGAATATCCGTCAGTCCAAGTCCCCGCACAAACCGGATGCCCCAATAGGCCAGGAGTCCGCCCCCCGCCCCGCCCATCAGAGCTAGCATGACGCTCTCGGTCAGAAGGCGGCCCAGGATATCCAGCCGACTCGCGCCCAGCGCGGCGCGCACAGCCAGTTCCTTCTCGCGCTCCACGGCCCGGGCAAGCAGGAGGTTCGCCACGTTCGCGCAGGCAATGAGCAGCACGAAGCCCACCGCGGCCAGGAGCGTCCATAAGGCAGCGTAGTATTTTCCCACGACGATGCGATAAAGCGAGAACAGCCCGATGCTCAAATCCTTGTCCTCAGCGGGGTAAGCTGACTGCAGCCGGCGCGTGATGGTGTCAACGTCGGCCTGTGCTTGCGCCAGGGTCGCGCCGCCCTTTAGCCTACCAACGGCGTGGACGAGCGCCAAGCCGCGCACCGCGAGCTTATCCCACTTCGACAGCGAGAGGGGAAGCCATAGCTGGCAGTCATGGTCGGGGAAGAAGAACTCCGGTGGCATGACCCCCACAACCATGTAGGGCTCGCCATCCAGCCGCATTGTCCGCCCGAGGATTTCCGGATTGCTCGCGTATCGACTCGCCCACAAGCCATACGTGAGGACGGCCACCTTGTCATGGCCCGGCTGGTCCTCGCCCGGGAGGAAAGCCCGGCCGCGGAGCGGCCGGACTCGCAGGACTGAGAAGATACCGGGATCGACGTACGCCGCGTTGACGGCCGATGAGTCATCTCCGCCGAACTTGAACCTGGTGTAAGTACCGATGAAGGCGGAGATCCCGCGGAAGACGTGGTTCCCCGAGCGAATATCATCCAAATCCGGCCCGGAGAGGCCCCGGCGTACTTGCTCGCTCTTTGCTCCCCAGAGCAGGACTATTTGCTCCGCTTTCGGATAAGGGAACGGTTCTAGCAGGACCGCGTCGACGAGACTGAAGACGAGAGTACATGCCCCGATACCAAGGGCCAGGGATAGGACCGCGGCAGCCGTCCACCTGGGGGTTCGTAGTAGGGCGCGGAATCCCTGCCGGGTGCTCGAGGAGGCGGTGAAGCTAGGCATGGCCCATCGCACAAACTCTGTATATCAGGCGGCCAAGGTTAGGTCAAGCTCGTTCTTCCGTTTTTCCCGCCATTCGCCTCCGCTTCAAACCGACAGCCGCCGCGGGGAGAATGAGAAGGAGGGCGCTTGATAAGGCAACATGCGGGACGTAAGGCCTTATCCCACCGCTGATTGCGGCCAGGCCGATCAGCCCTAAATTTCGAAGCACCACATGCCACCCGATCCTGCCGCCCGTCGCGCTCCCGCAGCACCCGCAGGGCATGTCCCGATGCCCCCGCGCCAAGTTTACGGAGACGGCCAGGCTGAAGACGGCAAACAGCCCACCCGCGCCTAGGGCCGCCCAGGGGAGGAGCCTCCCCGAAAGCAGGAGTGTGGCGAGGACGACCTCGCCCAGGGGCAAGAGCCAACACAGTGCGCCAACGCTCGCCTCGGGAACCAACTTGTAACTGCGGACAATCAACACAAACGTTCGGTGGTTGGCAAGCTTTCCGATCCCAGTGATCGCGAGCACGCTGGCTACTAGGACCCTCACTGCCAAGATCGCGTTCGAGCTAATCATGAGCTTTGCAGGATCCGGCATCCTCCACCCCCAGTCACCCGGTTTCGCAGCCCGCCCCCATGTCGAAGGCGCCGGCCCGCGGACCAAGAACAGGCGGCGTTCAAGCCTCTTCTGGTCTGATTCAAGCGCAGCACCCCCAGCGACACGGCGCAACAATCCGCGCCCTGACGGGCACTTTCACTGCGCGGCGAACGCCGTCAGATTGGCGCTACGAACATGCAGCACAGCTTATCCAGGTGCAAGAAGCGCATCCGCAATTGTACTTGCCCGCACCGCAGCACGAGCAACTCTGCGGGCAGGAATAGATTACCGCTGGGGCGCAGGGGCAGGCGCAATATATCGTGGCAGGCTGGACCCCAAGGGTTAGGAATGCCGCTTGCCCCAACAACCCACCCAACCCGCGCCGCACTGGGCCCCCTGCGGGCCCGCCGCCCAAGGGTGTTCCATGCGGGAGCAAATCCCGCACGCTGCGCGGCTCACTCAGATACAAGCCTCCCCAGGCAGTGCTACCCTGGTAAATTCCACCTGAGTCGTCGCTTGCGAAACCGTGCCCACTTTCACCGGAGTTTTCCCAAACCGCCGCGACGTAGCCATTACCAGCCCCCCTGTCGGCAGCGCCTCGGCGTAGCCACACGCCTAGACCCCAGCCCGGGAATACCTCGGGATCCTCCAGGGACACCCGTGAGAGGAGGGAGGCCCCGATGCCGGCCTCCTCTGCAACCCTGTCAGCGCTCAATCGCGCCAGTGCTGGAGATCTCACCAGGTCATGCATGCCCACGTAGTCCCCAAATTCCGATTGGTGCCACCGTTCGGCCGTTTTGACCATCCGCATTACCTGAACCGCAAGGTCTCGGCCCCCTTGCTCGGGCCCGGGTGATGGCTGAAATGCAGAGATTGCCCTGGCCACACCCGGAAAGCTGGCGAGCATCTGGAGCACCGTCCGTCTACCTACGCATGCCATGGTCCCTCCTTCCAAGCCTGCGCGCGTCGTCCGGCTCGTGAACCCTGCGATCCGCCGCCAGGCTCGTGTCAATACCATCCTGGATACTATGATCAGGGTTTGAGCGTCAATCCGCATGGTTATCTAGACGAGGAGGTCCACAAGGAATCGATTAGATGGCTCGGTGGAGTCTCCCTTGCCGGTTCGTGGTGCTATGACGTCATGGCCACCAATCGGGAGGAATCAGCACACGAGCTGACCCGGAAACCCCACGGCCCGGGGCGAAGCGAGAACTCCCATAAGGAGCTGAAGATGGCCTTGGGAATGGGACAGATGCCGTGCGGACAATTCGAGGCCAACGCCATGTATTTCGCCCTCGGGGTGCTGGCCTATAACCTAGCCCAACTACTGGGCCGCGGCTGCTGCTGAGATCCCACGCTTCGGCCACAGCGGCCACCCTGCGCTTGACTTGTTCTTCCCGGCACAGATTCCCGCCGCGGAACGCGGCGAGAGAATGGGGGTCAGCCGCTGGCGCCCGCGACGGCTTGGAGATAGCCTTCCACCATCTTCGTGAACTTGCGCACAAGCGGCGGAAGCTCGTGTACTGCGAAGGCCGCCGCCTGCTTGATGGTCTCGGCGCTCCCGAGGAGGTCGGTGATAGAATTGAGGGTTTCGGTAATCGGATATTCGACTCCGACCAGACGGGTGGGATTGAACCGCACGAAGTTCTTCAGCTCGCGCTCGACTTTGTCGGTGGTGGCCAGGACTCCACGTTGTTTCTCGCGAAACAAGTCCCAGGCGGGCCCGGATTCCGGGAGGCCCTCCAGGGCGTGCTTGTGGTCGAGGTATTCGAGTTCGCATCCCAGCCACTCCAGATCCTGCGCAAGCTTGAGAAGTGTCGGCTCAGCCATAACAGTCCATTCTAGTATAATCGGCGGGTGCAGAGGGAAGCGTCAGTCATCAGTTTTCAGTTGTCAGTTGTCAGTCGTCAGTTGCCGGTAGAAGAAACGGGACGAGGGGGCGGCGTAATTTTGGATTTTGGATTGTCCCCATCAGCCACCTACCTTCTGACTCTTTCACTCAGGCGGTCCTGAACAACAATCGTAACTTGGGAGGACGCTATGGAATACCGAACCCTTTCCACCACAGATTTAAAGGTCTCGCGGCTCTGCTTCGGCACCCTGACCTTCGGCTCGCAAACTGACGAGGCCGCGGCATCGAGGATCGTCGGCCGGTGCATCGATGCAGGAATAAACTTCTTCGACACCGCAAACGTCTACAACAAGGGCGCAGCCGAAACCATCCTCGCTAAGGTGTTGGCTGGCAAACGCCAGAAGGTGATCTTGGCCACCAAGGTGTGTGGCAAAATGGGCGACGGCCCCGACGAGAGCGGACTTTCACGCGCCGCCCTTCACAAAGCTCTGGAGGCAAGTCTCCGGCGACTGCAAACCGATTATGTGGACCTCTACTACCTCCACCTGCCGGATTACACCGTGCCGATTGAAGAAACGCTCGCCGCCATGGATGAGGCGGTCCGCGCGGGAAAGGTGCGCTATCCGGCGGTGTCGAACTACGCCGCGTGGCAGGTTTGCGAAATTCACTGGATCGCGGGGAAGAACGGGTTCAAGCCGCCCTGCGTCTCGCAGCCGATGTACAACGTCCTGGCGCGTGCCATCGAAGAGGAGTACCTGGCGTTCTGCAAGCGGTTCAACGTCGCCGTGGTGCCGTACAATCCGCTGGCCGGGGGGCTGCTGACCGGTAAGCACTCCAAGCAGCGCGGGCCGATTGCGGGAACACGCTTCGACGGAAACAAGATGTATCTGGATCGCTACTGGCACGACGACTACTTTGCCGCCGCAGAAGAGCTGGCGGGCATCGCGCGCGCCGCAGGGAAAACCCTCGTGGAACTCGCGCTTCAATGGCTGCTCAGCCAGGCGCAGGTGGATTCGATCATCCTGGGCGCCTCGCGCATCGAACAGCTCGAAGAAAACCTGAAAGCCTGCCAAGGTGGCAAACTCGATGAATCTCTCCTGGCCCGCTGCGATGCAGTCTGGAAACGGCTAAGAGGTATCACGCCCAAGTACAATAGATAGCAGAGTATAGGATACCGCCTGGAGAAACTGGGTTCGTCCGGAGGGTGTGAACCGGACTTTCACTTTGGGCCACCGGCAAGGAGGGCGTCTGCCTCAGCTAGGACCTCATCCAGATCGAATCCCCGCCCAGCCGTGATTTCTTGTTCGCCCCGTGCCAGGAGATGCAGAAGTTGGCGCTCGTGTTCGCTGCGTTCGTAGGCTTCCATTCCTCGCCTTCAGCACAAGAGCAGCGGTGTTTCTGAAACGCGAAGCTCCGTGCTGCGCGCTTCGGAAATCAGCCTTGACCGTGTATCATTTACCTGCACACAAGTCGGAGGTCTTCTCATGAACCGCACTCGTATTCTTTGCACGTCAGTTCTACTCCTTGTCTTCGCCGGCTCTGTTTTCGCGCAGGATACCAAATTTCCCCCTCAGGACGAGCAGATCCCCGGCCCGGACAAGGTCGACCCCAACGCAGACCGATGTTGTTACAGCAGTGGCGAAGTCAAGGACCCGGCTCTAGCCTTTAAGACGTGGATCGACGACGTCCGCCACTGGCGACGCGAGCGCCTGATTCGCATGGGTTACAACGGCTCCGAGTATCAGCGGCCTGAGTTGAGGTGGACGCAGTCCAGCTTCATCCAGCCGCAGATGATGATCGAGGAGCGGTACTTCTACGATCCCGTCGCCGGCAAATATACAGTGGACCGCTACCTTGACGATCTCGAGAAGCGGTACGGCGGCGTCGACTCGGTTTTGATATGGCACACTTATCCGAACATCGGCATAGATAATCGCAACCAATACGATCTGCTTCATGACATGCCGGGCGGCATCGAAGGGTTGAAGCAAATGATCAGCGACTTCCACCACCGCGGGGTCCGCGTGCTGTTCCCCGTGATGCTTTGGGACCAGGGCACGCGCGATGTGGGTATCCCCAACTGGGAAGCCGCCGCCAAAGCTATGGCCGAGATCCGCGCCGACGGAATCAACGGTGACACTCTGGATGGAGTGCCGCGGGCGTTTCGCGATGCCTCCGACAGGACCGGCCACCCCATCGCGCTCGAGCCCGAAGTTGGCCCTGCCGATGAGGCCCTCCAGTGGAACAACCTTACCTGGGGCTATTGGAAATATCCCTTTGTCCCCATGATCAGCCGCTACAAGTGGCTCGAACCCCGCCACATGGTGCACGTCTGCGACCGCTGGAACCGCGACAAGACCGACAATCTTCAGTACGCTTTCTTCAACGGCGTGGGCTATGAAAGTTGGGAAAATATCTGGGGCATCTGGAACCAGATCACCCCACGCGACGCGGAGGCGCTGCGCCGCGTGTCGAAGCTCGAGCGCGCGTTTGCGAGCCTCCTCATCAGCCCCGGCTGGGAGCCGCATACGCCCACGCTTCGCTACGGCGTTTTTGCCAGCCAGTTCCCCGGCCGGCAGCAAACACTCTGGACGATGGTCAACCGCAATGGGTACGACGTCGCAGGCCGCCAGATCGCGGTCGCTTATAAAAGTGGAATGCATTTTTACGACGTCTGGCACGGAGGGGAGTTGAAGCCTGAGGTGAGCGGCTCGACCGCTACGCTCAGCTTTGAGCTCGAGGGGCGCGGCTTCGGCGCGGTGTTGGCCACGCAGGAGGGACCGGCCTCCAGCGACACGCAGAAGCTGCTCTCCGAAATGTACGAGCTCGCGGGCACGCGACTGGCGACGCTTTCCCATGAATGGAAGGTCCTCCCACAGCAACTCGTCGAGATAGCCCCCAGCAAGCGCGCCAATGCCCCGCCCGCCGGCATGGTGAGTATCCCTGAAGCCGATTTCGAGTTCCAGGCCGTCGGCATTATGATCGAGGGTGGCAACGACGTTGGCGTGGACGTGCAATATCCCTGGGAAGATTCGCCCCGCCGCTACCACTTGCACAAGATGCATATCAAGCCGTTCTATATCGATAAATATCCAGTGACAAATGCCGAGTTCAAGAGGTTCCTGGAGGCAAGTCATTATCATCCCAAGGACGATCACAACTTCCTGCGAGACTGGAAGAACGGAAACTGCCCGGACGGCTGGGGAAACAAGCCGGTGACGTGGGTCTCGATCGAGGACGCGCGCGCTTACGCCGCTTGGGCCGGCAAACGCCTGCCGCACGAGTGGGAATGGCAGTATGCCGCGCAGGGGAGGGATGGCCGCACTTATCCCTGGGGCAACAAGTGGGATCCCGCCGCCCTCCCCGCACCCGACCAGCGCCGCGAAATGCGCGAGCCCACCAACGTGGATGCCTATCCCGAAGGCGCCAGCCCGTTCGGGGTGATGGACTTGGTGGGGAATGTCTGGCAGTGGACGGATGAATTCGTGGACGAGCACACGCGCGCCGGTATCCTGAAAGGGGGCAGCTTCTATCAGCCGCAGGGCACGCTCTGGTACTTTCCCCAAGCCTACCGGCTCATCGAGCACGGCAAGTATTTGCTTATGGCGCCGAGCAAAGACCGCTCCCGCGCCCTCGGCTTCCGCTGTGTTGTGGACGCGGAGTGATGGATGGACTCTTCAGAGTTGAACCTTCTGAAGGTACGAAGCGACTGACACATCCCATTGAAGCTCCTGGGCGATCTTCTGCCGGAGCGATTCGGCAGCCTTGGGTTCTCCGTGGACCAGAAACGTCTTTCCCGGAGGTTTCCGGAATTCGTGCAGCCAGCCCAGAATCTCTCCGTAATCCGCATGAGCGCTCAGGTTTTCAAGAGTTTCGATGCGCGCCCGGATGTGAACGTACTGGCCGTGCATCTTGACGGGTTGACCAGCCTGGATGAGTCTGCCGCGCGTACCCGCCGCCTGAAAACCCACAAAGAGGATTGTGTTGCGATGGTCGGGCAGGCAGCGCTCCAAGTGATGAACCACGCGCCCGCCGGTGGCCATGCCACTCGCCGAGATGATGACCATCGGATAACGCGCATCATTCAAAGCTTTGGAGTCTTCCACGCTTTTGTCAAAGTGCACGTCGGGCGGAGAGAAAGGTCTGATGCCCTTCGCTTCCATCGCTTCCGTCTGGAGGTCGTGGTCCTCCTTGTGACGCCGGTAAAGGTCGGTCACATCGATGGCCATAGGGCTGTCCACGTGGATGGGAAGAGAATGCATCTTCCGCAGCTCGATGAGCTCGCGGAAAAGGTAAAGCAGTTCCTGCGTCCGCCCCACCGCAAAAGAGGGAATCACCACCGTGCCGCCACGCTCAGCCGTCCCTTCCACTATGGATGCAAGGTGGGCGCCGACGTCGTCCCGCGGGTGCAGGCGGTCGCCGTAAGTGGACTCGAGCAGCATGTAATCGAACCCATCCTCGGGCACCACGGGCTCCCGCAAAATGAGCTGCGGAAAACGGCCGAGGTCGCCGGAAAAGAGGATTCTCTTCACGCTCCCGTTCTCACGCACGGTAACCTCGATCATCCGCGCTCCCAGGATGTGCCCGGCGGAGAAGCAACGCAGCGTGAAGTGGGAAGAAAGCTCGAGCGGCTTTGATTCGTCGATGGCGCGGAACGACTGGAGCGATTTCACGGCTTCAGCGTAAGTGTAGAGAGGCAACGCGGGATCGTGTTTGCTGAATCCCTTCTTATTGGCGTACGCCGCGTCTTCTTCCTGGATGTGGCCCGAGTCCGGAAGGACGAGCTTTGACAAATCCACGGTGGCGGGCGAAGCATAAACTTGCCCTTTGAATCCGTCTTTGACCAGACGAGGGATATAACCCGTGTGATCGAGGTGCGCGTGCGTCAGAACCAGCCATTGAATGCTGGAGGAAGGAATGGGCAGCGGGTTCCAGTTGCGCAGGCGAAGCTCTTTTAGGCCCTGAAAGAGCCCGCAATCAATCATCAGGCGCTCGCCGCCTGCTTCCAGCAAATACTTGGAGCCGGTTACCGTGCCGGTGGCGCCGAGAAAGGTTAGAGATGCCATGATGGTCAGGCTCCTGAGTGAAGACAGTTGAGAAGTCGAGGAGTCAAGACGGGCATCGAGCAGCCGCGATGCCCGTGTCATTACATTGCCAAGCGGGCGCTGTCTCTCGTAAGAATTTCTGTATTCATCCGGAGCTATCCGCGCTCCTTCTCGACGATCATTAGCATATGGGCCAAGGAGGGCGCCGTCAAATCATCGGATTCCTGCCTCAGCTCAAGTACGTAGCGTCCCTGCTGCATAAAAAGGAAGGTATCGAGCGCCCATACGCTCTGCATAGGCCCTATCTGCGAGAGTGAATCACGCCAATTTCCAGGGATTTCGTTGCCCGCCGGGTCAACCACTCTCAGTGTAACGGTGCATGGTTCCTTCACATCAACCTTATAGAAAACGAAGAAACCCTTAGGGGGCACAGATCCCTGCGGCACAATGATTCTGTCAAACAGACCATGCAGGGTCACTTTTCCGTCCGAGTCCTGTGTCGCGCGGTCGCAAAGCAGGAACGCAAGTAGCTTGCATTTCGCCATAGCAAAATCATACCAGTTGCCGAGCGTGGCATCAAATCACCACTGACTCCTGGTACTCCCCAAACACCCTGCGCAGGGCGTCCGAGATCTCACCCACGGTGCCATACGACTTAACGGCTTCCAGGATGGCGGGCATCAGGTTTTGCTCGGAGCGCGCGGTCTCCTCCACATGACGGAGGGCAGCCTGAAGGCGCGCGGCGTCGCGGCGAGCGCGAAGTCTCCCCAGTTGCCCCATCTGGGCGCGTTCCACTTCCGGGTCAATGCGAAGCAGGGGCAATGGCGTGGCGCGCTCGTCCTGGTAGCGGTTCACGCCCACCACCACGCGTTCCCCACTCTCAATGGACTTCTGATATTCGTAGGCAGCCTGCTGGATTTCCCGCTGCATGTAGCCATTTTCGATGGCCCGCAGCGTCCCGCCCATCGCCTCGATCTTTCGCATGTATTCCTTGGCGCCCTCTTCGACCTGGGAGGTGAGCTTCTCGATGGCGTAAGAGCCGGCCAGCGGGTCAATGGTATTGGTCACTCCAGTCTCTGCGGCGATAATCTGCTGGCTGCGCAGGGCGATGAGCACCGAGGTTTCCGAGGGCAAGGCCAGGGCTTCATCGCGGGCGTTGGTGTGAAGGGATTGTGTCCCACCCAGTACCGCCGCCAAGGCCTGAAGCGTCACGCGCACGATGTTCACGTCAGGCTGCTGCGCGGTCAGGGTGGAACCCGCAGTCTGGGTGTGGAAACGGAACATCCAGGACCGAGGATTTCGGGCCTTGAAGCGCTCGCGCATCAGGCGTGCCCACAGGCGGCGCGCGGCGCGGAATTTTGCGACTTCCTCCAACAAATCGTTGTGCGCATTCAAGAAAAAAGAAAGGCGGGGGGCAAAGTCATCCACTGGGAGCCCGCGCCCGACGGCCGCCTCTACGTAGGCAGTAGCGTTGGCCAGTGTAAAGGCCACTTCCTGGATCGCCGTCGAGCCCGCCTCCCGGATGTGATAACCGCTGATGGAGATGGTATTCCATTCCGGAGCACAATCATGGCAGAAGGCGAAGATATCCGTAACAATCCGCAGGGCGGGCCCGAGGGGAAAGATGTACGTCCCACGCGCGATATATTCCTTCAGGATATCGTTCTGGACAGTCCCCGAAAGCTTGCGGAGGTCCGCGCCCTGCTTTTCCGCCACCGCGAGGTAGAGCGCCAGCAGGATGGCCGCGGTCGCGTTAATGGTCATGGAGGTGGAGACACGTTCCAAGGGGATGTCCTTGAAAAGGGCTTCCATATCCTCGAGCGAATCAATGGCCACGCCCACGCGGCCCACTTCGCCACGGGAAAGAGGATGGTCCGAGTCCAAACCAATCTGGGTGGGAAGGTCGAAAGCCACCGAGAGGCCTGTCTGTCCCCGCTCCAAGAGATAACGGAACCGCGCGTTAGACTCCGCCGCCGTCCCAAAGCCCGCGTACTGGCGCATGGTCCAGAGCCGGCTGCGGTAAAGGCTTGGATGGATTCCGCGAGTGTAAGGGTACCGGCCTGGGTAGCCGGCCTCGCGGTCATAATCCCAATCGGCGAGGTCTTCGGGCGTGTAAGTGCCCTTCATCGGATGCTTCGGGCCTTTGCAAAGGAGTAGAGGCAGAAAATAATCAAAAGTCCCGTGAAACTTGCGACGAGAACGAAACGGACCAAACCCACCGCGGGAGACTTGAGGTAGTATTGCCACTCCGAGAAGGAAACGGACGCCCCGGCCACGGCAAGTGCCAGAAACGCCAGTCCCACCAGCATGTGGAACAGCCGCTGAGCATTGCGAAAACACTGCGTAAATAGGTATCCGAGTTTGCTCAATCCGTTATCCTGCAACCTCGAAAGGCAGCACAAATCTCACACTGGCTATCCTAACTCAAAACTTTGGACCTTGACACAGTTTTGCAGCGAATCATACAATCAGCAGTGCGGGAAGCATGGTGACTCGTGGAGCTGGACGATAACTTCAAACGTTTGATCAAAGAACTGGGCGACGCCATCAACGAGTCGTTAGCTGAATCGGATAAGATTTCAGATGTCCTGGCCCGCATTCGCGCTTCTGGATATGATCTTTTCCTCGTCCTGGAAGTGACCATCGGATTTAACAAGAGGGGCGAAGCTAATCTTATCCACCGCCAAAAGCTCAATGCCGATCTGCACCAGGAACCCCTTTTCCGACTGACGACGCAAGATGCCCAATTTCTAAGGGCTCTCAGAATCAGTGTCCAAGACGAGGATTCCTGAACCCTTTAGGGCAGTTCACCCGGGTTTTTCCGGAGGGCGTTTTGCAAACCGCTTTTTCCGGCCCCCCTGCAAGGCGGAAGCGATCCCATCCCAAATGACATCACCACGCATCCAGCAACTCGCTTGACATCGACCGAAATCGGGGAATAGGATTCATCCATGCCTCCCCCTGCCATACGACCGCCTGCGGTTGCGGGCCGATTTTATCCTGGCCGGCCGGAGTCTCTGGGGCGTCAACTCGATCAGTACCTCGGTAACGAACCGGAGAAGATCGACGGCGCGTTGGGGTGTGTGGTACCCCACGCAGGCTATATGTATTCGGGGCACGTGGCGGGGGCGGTTTTCGGCAGATTGCCCAAGCGGTCCACGTACATCATCCTCGGCCCGAACCACACCGGCCGCGGCGCGCCCCTGGCAATCATGTCCAGCGGAGAGTGGTTAACACCTTTAGGAAGGGTGCCGGTCGATTCCGCCCTGGCACGCCTGCTGCGTCGCTCCTGCCACTTACTCATGGAGGATGCCGAGGCGCACGAAGACGAGCACTCCCTGGAAGTACAACTTCCCTTCCTTCAGCGCAGCGTGGGAGAGTTCAATTTCGTTCCCATCGTCATCGGGGTTGGCGGGTATTCCGGGCTGGAATCTCTCGGCCACAGCATCGCCCAAGTAGTGAAACCCACCGCTGGCGCCGTAATGGTCATCGCTTCCAGCGATATGAACCATTATGAACCGGACGGCTTAACCCGCGAGAAGGACCGCAAGGCGATTGACAAAATCTTGGCGCTTGACGCGCCGGGCCTTTACGAGGTGCTGCGCCACGAGGACATCTCGATGTGCGGGTACGGTCCTACCATCGCCATGCTGACGGCTGCGAAAGGTCTTGGCGCCCAGCGCGCGGAACTCATCAAATACGCCACTTCTGCCGATACGAGCGGCGACCGGGATGCTGTCGTGGGATACGCTGGTATCGTCGTCTCGTTTTAACGTCTACTTCGAGCGCACCTTCACGCCTGCCAATTCTTCCAGAAAAGTAATGACGGCGGCATAGTCAAGGTCGCCTTTTCCCTGGGACTTGGCGGCGCTGTACACTTCTTTCACTGCCGCCAAGGTGGGCATCGGGACATTGTGTGCGAACCCGGCTTCCATCGCCAGTTCGAGGTCCTTGTGCATCAGCTTAAGCGGAAAGTAGGGAGTAAAATCGCCCTTGAAAATAAACGGCGCCTTAAAATCCGTGAGTCCGGCGCGGGCCAGGCTGGACTGAAGGATCTCCATCATAGTCTCCGGCGCCACCCCAGCCTTGGCGGCCAGAACTAAACCCTCACAGAAGATTTCGAGCATCGTGGCCTGAATGGCGTTCTGTGCCAGCTTGGCTGAAAGCCCCATACCATTTGGGCCACAGTAGATGTGTTTCTTTCCCAGCACCTGTAAGATAGGCAGGGCGCGTTCAAATGTTTGGCGGTCGCCGCCGACCATAAAAGTCAGCTCGCCTTTCACCGCGCCGTGTTTGCTGCCGGTTACCGCGGCATCCAGCCAACTGGCGCCTTGGCCGGCGACGTGGCAGGCCATCTTGCGACTGACTACGGGGCTGATGGTGCTCGAGTCGATGACAATGGCGCCCGAAGCGACGGTCTCGAGGATGCCGTCTTTGCCAAGCACAACCTCTTCCACCGCCGCGCTGTCAGTCACGATCATGATGACGAAATCGGCGTCCTTCGCCGCCGCGGCGGGAGTCGAAGCAACTTGGGCGCCAGCCTGCTTTAAGGATTCTGTCTTCTCAGCGGTGCGATTATAGACCGTCAGCTTGTGTCCAGCCTTAAGCAGGTTCAGTGCCATAGGCTGGCCCATAATTCCGAGGCCGATGAAACCAATCGTTTGAGCCATTGCTACCTCCTGAGGTTAATCCAAAAGGGGCTGGGGGCTGGGGCGATTCTAAATTTGTAAATGGTGAATTGCGAATTGCTACAGCCATTCACCTACTGCCTGTTGCTTTCGACTCCCTACTCCCGGTCCCCTCTTACCTCTTCCCTCTTCCCTGTTCCCTACTCCCTTCTGCCTACTGCCTTCTGCTTACTGCCTACTTCGTTTTTCCCCAGCCCCCAGTCCCCAGCCCCTAGCCCCCGAAGTCCAGCCACACCCGGACATCGCGGAGATTGTTGTCCATATAGCCGACGTCCACCGTATCTCCGAGAGTCCGGAAGAACGAGTAGGAGTCGCTTTCCGCGAGGTACCGCGCGGGGTCTATTCCCAGAATCTGGGCGCGGGAAGTCGTCTGGCCATCCGCCACGGCGCCGCTGGTTGGGCTGTTGCCGTCGCGCCCGTCCGTGCCCGCACTCAAAACCACCCGGTGCTGTCCGGCAATGGACTGTGCTGCGTAAAGGACGTAGGCTTGGTTGCGCCCCCCCACTCCAGGTCCGGTGACGGGGCAAATGACTTCGCCGCCCGCAATCAGGCAAACCGGTTGTCCCTCGTGCGCCTCCGCCAGCGCCTTGAGCGAAGTGAGATTCGACTGGGCCACCTGCCGGTAGTCCGTGTCCCACGGGTTGGAATCAATGTCGCTCGCAAATCCGAGTTTTTCCGCTGCGGCCTTGGCTGCCTCAACGGCGTCGCGGTTCGAGAGCAGGCAAAAGTAATGAGAATTCTTGAAGCGCTGATCACCCGGCTTGGGAGTCTCTTCGAGGGTGTGCTCCAGGAAGCGTTTCCGGATGCTGGGCGGGAAGCGGGACACCAGCCCGTTTTGCTCCGCGAGCGCACAGGCCTGCTCCGCCGTTGACTCATCGGGAACGGTGGGGCCCGAGGCGACCATCGAGAAAAACTGCTCCGGTACATCGGAAATGTAAAGGGTGAGCTGCTGCGCGGGGTGCGCCCGAACGGCGAGGCGCCCGCCTTTCACGGCCGAGGTGTGCTTGCGGAGGACGTTGATTTGCTCGATGGGCAAACCGCAAGTGACCAACACTTGGTTGAACTCGCGCAGGTCAGAAAGTGAGACGGCGGAATCAAAAGGTTGCTCGAAGATGGCCGAGCCACCACCCGAGACGAGGAAGATGACGGCGTCCTCCGGAGTCAGATTCGAAACCAGCTCCAGCGCGGCGCGCGCTCCCTCAAGAGTTCCCGCCTGCGGGTAGGGATGGCCTCCCAAGAAGTAGTGGAAACGGCCCAGCTTCCTTGCCGGCTCTCCCGGCGAGACGCAGATTCCAGCCTCAACCCGACCGTCCAGGATTTCATCCAGCACCGCCGCCATCCGGTTGGCGGCTTTTCCGAAGGCCACCACGCGCGGAGGACGCGCCAGGGAAAGCGAGATTTCACCAGCGTCGAGCACCTGGCCTTCGCGCTTCAGCTTGGCCAGCATTGCGGAGCGCAGGTCTAAGGTGGCCATGGTGTCCAGGAAAACCTGCATGGCCAGTTGTTTTCCGTGGGAGTAATCAAGATCGGAAAGCGTGGCGGATTGGGCAGCCTGGGTCATAGGAGTCTTGCCAAAGCCTCCACGCCGGCCTGGGCCACTTGGACGTCCTCTTCCTCGGTGCCTGCGCTCACTCCGATTCCACCCACGCATTGGCCGTCCACCATCAGCGGCAGGCCGCCTCGAATGCAAGTGAGCTTTCCGCCGGTCGCCAGCGGCAACCCCAGTGAAAGAAAGACGCTGGGTTCGGCGGACGAGGGCGAAGGGCCGGTGGGCGCGCGGCGCAGGGCGGCGGCACAGGCCTTGGTGAGCGCCACCTCGACCGAGGATAGCTTGGCCCCGTCCATCCGAGCGAAGACGAGCAGATGACCACCCTCATCCACGATGGCGATATTCTGGGGGACCTTGATCTCGCGGGCTTTGCTTTCAGCAGCGCCCAGAATGGCCCGCGCCCCTTCAAGTGTCAGACGAATATTGTTGCGTGTGAGCATGACAACATTATTGGGAAGTGGACGCAGAAAGGCAAGGGGATCGAAAGACAGTGACGCGTAACAAGTGGCGAGAGACGAGCAGTTCGTTACATTGAGGCAACCGGACACTACGCCAGGTCTTCACTTCTGCTGCAAGGATTTGATGTACTCCGTGAGATTAGCTACCCGTAGGTGCACTATAGACTCGTGCTGGTGGCTCATAGACATGAATACGGGACCCCAGATCGGCATTTCCTTCGAGCCGTGGGCCGAGATTCCAGCTTCCCCGGTGATGGCCTTGGCAACCTGTATCGAGGGAAACTTTCCCCCGTTCTGCCGCGCAAGAATAGTGAGGTCTGTTGGACGGGCCTTAAGCGCGGCCGCGACCGGTCCATCACCCTTTCCATCTTTCCCGTGACAGGCGGCGCAATAAGCCGCAAACATTTCCTTGCCTGAGCTAGCGGAAGTATGCCGGACAGGAACGTTGACGACTTTGGGTTCCTGGGCAACACTCAGGCTGCAAAGCGTGATTGGTATGGCGCAGAGAAGCATGACTCGTCGCTGCATGACGTCCTCATTATTGCCTGGGACGCTTGCGGTATTGTTCGTAGAGCCTCGAATGTCTGTTATCCGTTGAAGTCAACTGGCCATTGATGAAGAGATAACGAATCTGCGTGGGGATGGCGAGCGGATCACCATCCGTGACGATGAGGTCCGCCATCTTCCCGGGCTCGATAGTGCCAAGCTGGTCGGCGAGGCCGAGGATCTGAGCGGGATAGAGCGTGATGGCTTTCAAGGCCTCGTCATAAGGCAGTCCATAAGCAACGGCGTTGGCGGCCTGGTAGGGCAGGCGGCGCACAAAGGACGGGTCGTCAAAGCTGGCAAAGGCGATTTTGATGCCGGCGGCCTGAAGTTGGCCGGGAGTGGCGTACGACTGATCGTAGGGTGCGTCTTCGTCTTCGGGCAGAGATTGGGTGGGCCCGAGAATCACAGGAACGTGCTTGGAGGCCAGCACGTCTTTGACCTTGTAGGATTCGGACCCGCCGCCCAGAATCATCTTGAGCTTCTGCTTTTCGCAGAACTCCACTGCATCGCGAATGGCACGCTTCTGATTGGCCACCACGAGCACCGGCAGCTTGCCTTGCACGACGGGCACCAGAGCTTCGAGTTTCAGGTCGCGATCGTAGTTCTCGCTCGAGCCTTTTTCCATGGCCTGGGCGTAATGGCGCGCTCGGTCCAGCAAATCCGTCAGCTCGAAGATTCGCTTGTCGTATTCCTGCTTCACTTCCGTGAACGGGCGCTCCCGGGGGCTGAAGGTGGCGAGGTCAAAAGACCGGGCCTGCAACGTGGGCCAATTCACCACCATCGCTACGGAGCGGCGAATGAGCATCTCCTCGACCGTCCAGCCCGCCAAGTGGATGGCCGAAGCCTGGCCGGTTATCACGCTGCCTCCTCCGCCGCGGAAACCGCCTCCGCCTCCGAGGGGTGCGGCGACGGCGTGCGTGATGCCGTTGGCGCGCGCCACAGGGATCTCCTCGCTGGGCGGGTGGACGGCCGTCATGGCCACTAACTGCGGGTTGTAGTTTCCGACGTCGGTGGTGTCCACCGTGGCAGGCACGGCTTCGATCTCCCTCAAGCCTAGAGTGGTCACGGAGTCGAAGATGCCGGGATAAACTTCCAGGCCCTTGGCTTCAATCACCGCAGCATCGTTGGGAACGTCCACGGTCTGGCCCACGGCGGCGATCTTGCCGTCGCGAATCACCACGGTGCAGTTCTCCACAGGCGGGCCGGCCAGCGTGTAGACTTTTGCGCCACGAATGGCGTAGACCTGAGCGGGTGTGGCCGGCTCAGGCGCCGCGTTGGTGCGAGGCCACGATGTGGCAAGCAGCACGGTCACCATCGCGGCCGTGAGCGCTAGCGGTATCTGTCGAAGGCTCATCTTCGTCGATCTCCTTCTGTACGGCAGCGGCAGGCCGTGCCGTACCTTCACCTGACTTCAAAACTCGGAACGAGGCTGTCGTTTCTGGTAGCGCCGACCCCGCGATGCGGGGTCAGCGCTACGAAATCACACGCTGCCACTCACCTCACCAGGCTTTCCGGGTGGCTTCGCAGGCACACCAGGAGGCGCTGCGCCCGGCGGGCCCGGCTTCGGGGTTGGTGCACCCGGCCTCCGGGGCCTTCTTGCGGCCTCGGCTGCTTTTGTTTGCTTTTCCAGCAGCGCTTTCTTTTCCTTCTCCAGCGCGGCGCGGTGGGCAATGTCCTGCTGGCGGTCGAAGTATACCTGGCCATCGATCAAGACTTTCTGCGGCACCGCGTAGACGCTGAGCGGGTCCTTGTTGTAAATAGCAAGGTCTGCATCCTTGCCGGGTTCGATCGAGCCCACGCGATCCGCGATCTGCAACTGGATAGCCGGGTTTATCGTCACCAGCTTCAGCGCCTCATCGTGCGAAAGCCCGCCCCATTTCATGCTCTTGGCCGCTTCCTGGTTCAGGTGCCGGGCTTCCTCGCCGCTATCGGAGTTGATCGAGACCACGATGCCGCGTTCGGTCATGAGGGCGGCATTGTACGGGATGGCGTCGTAGGCCTCCACCTTATAAGCCCACCAGTCGGAAAACGTGGATCCGCCCGCGCCGCTTTTGGCGATTTCATCCGCCACTTTGTAGCCTTCGAGCACGTGCTGGAAGGTCGCAACCTTGAAGTGGAACTCCTCAGCCACGCGGATCATCTGAAGGATCTCGTCCTCGCGGTAGCAGTGGATGTGCACCAGCCGCTTGCCCTCCAGTACCTCCAGGAGCGGCTCGAGCTTCAGGTCACGCCGGGGCGGAATCAAGTTCGATTCGCCGGCTGCTTTCTTGCGGTTGTACTCGTCCCAGGCTTTCTTGTAATCCACCGCCTCCGAAAAGGCCTCGCGGTATACATCCATCACGCCCATGCGCGTGGAGGGATAGCGCGGCTGTGTTCCGGAAATCGAGAAGCCGGCGCGCTTGGGGTTTTCTCCCAGCGCGAACTTGATACCCGGCAACGCGCCTTCGAAGGGAAGGTCTTTGGCCAGCTTTCCCCAGCGCAGCTTGATCACGATGGTTTGGCCCCCGATGGCATTGGCGCTACCGTGCAGAATGTTGGCGGTGGTGACGCCGCCCGCCAAGTCGCGATAAATGTCGATGTCCTCGGGGTTCAAGACGTCGGCGATGTTCACCATGGAAGAGACGCTGACGCTGCCTTCGTTGACGCTTCCAGCCACCGCAATGTGCGAATGGCAGTCGATGATGCCCGGCATCACGAAAAGGCCTGTGGCATCAATCACCTTGGCGCCCTCAGGCGCCGTCAAGCCCTGGCCCACCTCCGCGATCTTGCCGTCCCGGATGAGGATGTCACCGTTTTCAATCGTCCCCTTGGTGACGGTAAGGATGGTGCCGGACTTGATTAACGTGACCTCAGCGGCCTTAGCCCCAATGGCGCAAAAAGCCAGGAGGGCCGGCATCGCCACTACGCTTATCGAACGGGATGCGCGTTTCATCTACTCAACCTCCTGGTGGGTATTTACAGCCGGAGCCGTGCTGCCGGGGCGCGAGCCTGTGAAGTCCACCGACGCGCCGCCTCCGCTGGCTGTCCCTTTCATCTGCTCGCCTTCGAGCGTCCCGCTGAAGATGACGTCGGTGGGGTTGCCTCCGAAGGTGAGGCTGAGCGTGAAGCTGAACTGGTTGCCGCTCACCCAGCCGTCGCGGATCGAAACCGTGCCCGCGGATCCTATCATGGCGCCGGAGACGCCGGTAAGCGATCCGGTGAGCGTCCCATCAGGCGCCATGCTGAGGTCCGCCGAAGCCTCCTCCGGCCCCTGTGGACCCGTCAGACTGATTTTCCACTTCCCCGTCAGCCTGACGGTCGGGGGCACCGTGGGGCGTCCGGGCTCGCGCACTTCGTAGCGGAGGCCGTCCACAAAGGTCATTTTCACCTTGGTCTTTTCATTGAAAATATCCCCATCGGTCACAACCAGGTTGGCAATCTTGCCGGGCTCGATGGAGCCTAAGCGGTCGCCCACGTCCAGGATTTCCGCCGCGTTCAGGGTGAAAGCACGCAGGGCGGCATCGGCAGCGAGACCCGCGTCGATGGCCTTCTTCGCGTTTTTGAGCGCGTCCTTGGGAGATCCGACCCCTTCAAAATAAAAAGCAAACTTTACGCTTGCCTTCTGGAGCGCGGCCGGGGATGAGGGCGCGCGATCACGGAAGCGGAGCACGCGCAACGGCTCCTCCGCTTCCGGGTCTGCGTCTTTCTCCTTCTCCGGCCACTTCAGGTTCACCAGCACCGGAACTTTCGCGGCCGCGAGTTCGTCGGCGTCCTCATAGCCTTGCTGACCGCCGTAAATCACGGTGCGCGCGCCCAGGCGGTCCGCCAGCATCAGCGCCCGGTGCATTTCCTGCGCAGTGTTTCCAGGCAACAAGACCGGACGCCCGGAGGCCAGCGTTTCGTGCACGACGACTTCCGTCCGGTCATAGGCGGGCCGCTCCAACCCGGCCGGATGCGCGCGGTAAATGGACTCCGATTGGTTGTACCAGTTGGCATCTATAAAGACCTGACGGACGTAGGAGATCACGCCCATCAACGAGTCGGGGAAGTTTCCGAAGCCTCGCACGGTTTGGAAGGTAATAAGAAGGGCGCTGGGCGCGGCCACCACCATTTCGCCCGGTCGTTCGCCGGCGAGGTTCACCACCGCGCCTTGGCCCGGGAAAATCCCGGTCATCGGTGCGGCCAGAGTGGAGGTGAAGCCGGCGTTGCGCCAGGTTTCAACCCGCTTGTCGTCGGGCTTGAGTTCGTCTGCCGCATCCATCCAGGGCGTGCTCGCCGGCCGATCCTGCGGGCCGTGAGAGACCGCCTGCGGCTGCTGAGGTTGACCCCTGGCGGGGCCCCCGCCACCTCCTGCCATTCCGGGTGCGGCCGGCGCTGGCGGGCCTAGTCCGAGGTCGCTCAGCGCATTGATGAAGCCGGGGTACACCGTCAGACCCTTTCCTTCGATTACCCAGGCTTCCGGCGGAATGGTCACATTCTCGCCCACCGCCACGATCAGGCCCTTGGCAATTACCACCGTGCCGCTCTTGATCTCAGGTCCCGAAACCGGCACGATGCGCGCATGGCGAATGGCAAAGTACCGTGGCTCCTCCGCCCGCGCGCCCATCCCGCAGAGCGGGACGAAGGCGAATGCCGCCAGCAGCCACTGCCTTTGGAAGATCGCCTTCAAAACTCTGCCCACGCATCTCACCATGACGTGCTCCTTCGGCGTCATTCCCCGCCGCATTCAGAGTCAGTTCTTCCCGTCTTGCGAAGGCCGACATCTTACGTCAGCCGGTTCACAGATTCAAGCCATTTATCCGCTTGACGCCTCTGCCGTTTGCGCCTGGGCTGTCGTGCCGGTTCGGCGGGTCTACCCCCACATCAGGCATTGCTTGGTTGGAGGGTCGCAGGTCTTTTTGCGATTTTGTGGAGGTAGCGCCCAGACTCATTCATCGGCAGCCAATTTGTGAAAGCGCTCACTCGTAACGGAGAGCTTCAACGGGATTAAGGTGAGAGGCACGGATGGCTGGCGCCAAGCCGCTGAGGAGTCCCACGAAGATCAGGATGGCGGTGGACACAGCGACTGTGCCAAGTGAAATATAAAGGTGGATGTCGCCTTTACCCGACGTGTCTTCGTAGAGAGGGCCGTAGAGAGGAAGCGGTCCGATGGCAGCGGACGCGGCGTAGGCGAGGCCAATGCCGATGGCCCCGCCAATCAGGGTGATGACAAGCGCCTCGGCAAGGAACTGCAACTGGATTTGCCAGCGGCGGGCGCCCAGGGCGCGGCGCAGACCAATCTCCCGGATGCGTTCTTCCACGGCCACCAACATGATGTTCATCAGCCCCACGCCGCCAATGCCCAGGGTGAGCGCTCCGACGAACGTAAACAGGGCCTCAAAGCCAATGGTGATGCCATCGATGATGGGTCGGAATTGCTCTCGGCCGAACATCATGATGGCGCGCTCATCCGTGGATGAAAAGCGCTGGCGCTTGGCCACCTCCGCGCGCACCAGCCTCATGGCTTCCTTCTCGAACCGGGGCGCTATGGGCTCAAACACCAGCACGGAGGCGTAGCGAGTGTTCCAGATATCTCCGGCGCTGGAATATGGGATCCAAACAGATTCATCGTCGCTGGTGAAATAATTGCTGTCCTGAATCTTCCGGTCCATGGTCCCGATCACGGTGAAGCGGGTGCCGCTGATGCGAACCGTTTCGCCTACGGCAGGCTGGCCACTGAAGAGCTTTTCCCGGAGACGCGCTCCGAGAAACGCCACGCGCCGGCGCTCGAGCACGTCCTCGGGGCTGATCCAGCGGCCGACGCTGGGCACTTCGTTGCGCATTTCGCCATACTCGGGACACACCCCGCGAATCGCGGTATTAGCCAGGCGGTCACCGAAAGAGATGGGAAGCCAACGCACCGTTTCCAGGCAGGCAGTCTTGACCAGGGTGACGTTTTCCCGAACCAGGTCCAGGTCCGCTTTTTCGAAGACTACGTGCTTGCCGGCGCGCTGGCCTCCCGCCTGCTCGCTGGTCTGAGCGGGCCAGCAGATCACCGCTCCCTTGCCGAAGGCGTCGAAGGACGCAACAACCACGGACCGAAGTCCTCTGCCATAGGCGATCAGGAGGGCGACGGCGGCTATACCCCACGTAATCCCCAGCATAGTGAGGAAACTCCGCAGCGGTTGGCGGCGGAGTGCGGACCAGGCTTGGATGAAGATTTCTCGGAGCATTTTCAGTCCTCAGTTGTCAGTTCTCAGTTATCAGTCCGCGCCACGGTGAGCTTTTTGAAGTCCTGCAACTGGTCCCTCCTGTCGCGTTGAAATTTGCTGCTCCTCGCCGAGTCTCGCGGAAAGGTTGCTCGTCTTGCAACTGAAACTGAAAACTGACAACTGAAAACTAACCGCCCGGCTCATACCGCAGCGCGTCGATGGGGTCCACCATGGCGGCGCGGCGAGCCGGGTAAAGCGCCGAGAACACGGCAATGGTACCCAAGAGGGCGAATGACATCACGGCAGATTTCCAGGTTGGCAACAGGCCCGCAAAGAAGGCCGGCATGGGAAAAAGGTCGACGAGTCCGCAGAGACCGTAGGCGATGCCCATGCCCAGACCACCGCTCAACACAACGACGATCAGCGCCTCGATGAAGAATTGGCTCAGAATCGCCCGGGCGCTGGCCCCCACCGCTTTGCGCACGCCGATTTCACGCGTGCGCTCGCGCACAGCCACCAGCATGACGTTCATAACGCCGATCCCCCCCAGCAGCAGCGTAGTGATGCCCACCGCTCCCAAAAAGAGCTTCATGCTGTCCATGATCGTCTGAAATGCCTTGCCCTCCTCGACCGTGTCCCAGATGGGAGCGGCCTCCTTGTCTCGAGGGTCGAAGTTGTGGATGCGTCCGAGCGCGCGGCGCACTTGCCACTTGCAGGTCTCGTGCTCTTCGAGCGACTTCGGAGCTACCAACAAGTGATCGACGCTGGTGGAAAGCAGGGGCGGTTTGTTGGGAAAATCGCGCAGCATGGCGCTGAAGGGGACAAAGATCTTATCCACGTCCCAGCCGTCATAGCAACTGTTCTGGTCTTTGCTTTCCATGATTCCGATCACGGTGTAAGGCAGGTTGTTGATGTAAATGCTCTCACCGACGGCGGGACGGGTAGAGAAGAGCTGTTTCTTGATATTGCTGCCAAGGAAGGCCACGCGGCGCCCCTGGGCGTTGTCTCCCCAATCATAGAACCGGCCTTCAGCGACGCGGATTGACCGAATCTCAGCGAATGGGGGAAGCGAACCCGTGACCAACGGCGAGGCGTTGTTGTAAAGACTGCGCGTGGATAAGTTTTGCCGCTCGAGCTCCGGCAAGACGTACCGGCAGGCCGTAGCCTCCTCCGCCACGGCGGGCACGTCTGAGTCCTGCCAGCTTACTTGACGGCCTGCCCGCAGCCCGCCCACTTGCATGCTGGTCCGGCCACTGAAGATGATCATCAAGTCCTTTGCGAAGGTCTCCTGCTGCCTCATTTGGCCGACGCGCAATCCTTCTCCGGCGGCAATCATCAGGGTGATGGAAATGATCCCCCAGGCAATGCCGAACATGGTGAGGAAGGTCCGCAGCTTGTGAGACCACAAGGTGCGCAAGGTGTCGAGGATGAGATCGCGAAGGACCATTGTTGAGTTCGTCCTGAGTGCCAGAGCAAAGAGTGACGAGAAGAAGTCAGAAGTCAGGAGTCAGGAGTCAGGAGTCAGAAAATCCGGCGGCGCGTCCCAGATGTTGGGCGGGAGGCAGGCCCGAGCGCTGCGGATTCTGACTCCTGACTTCTGACTCCTGACCTCCGCCGGTCACTGAAGTATCACTTGCTGCCCCTCTTTCAGGCCCTCAAGCAGTTCTGTCTTTACGCCATTTGAAATGCCCAGTTTCGCTGAGAGTTTACGCCGGCCGGTCTTGGACCCAGGATCGGGAGTCTCCAAGAAAGTGTGGCGGTCCTTGTCGTAGATCGCAGCCGCCTCGGGCACCATCAATACTTTCTGCTTCTCCTCCAAGATGATCTCAGCATTGGCGCTCATGTTCGCTTTCAGCTCCCCGGTGGAGTTTTGGATCGAGACACGGACCTCGAATGTTGTAACGTTGTCCTTCTCAACCCCGAGCGGGGAGATCTTGGTCACTTTACCCATGAACTTCCTATCCTTGAGTGACTCGACCGAGATGCGCGCGGGCTGACCCAGGTAAACCTTGCTGATGTCGGCTTCGTCCACTTTGCCTTTGACGTAAACTTCGCTCACGTCTCCCAGGGTCATGATGTTGGTCGCCTGCGACCCCAGGATCAGGATTGAACTGATGGCGTCGCCCACTTCCACGTCCCTGGACAGCACCAATCCCTCCATCGGGCTGACAATGGTGGAATTGCGAAGGTCCTCCTCGGCGTTATCGAGGGCCGCTTGCATTTGGGCTACTTGGGCTTTCGCGCGGGAAACCTCGGCGCGGCTGACCGCCACATTCCGCTGGGCTGACAACTGCTTGTTCAGCGCCATCTGATAGGCTTTTTCACCGTCATCCAGCACTGAGGCGGAAATCAGTCCTTCGGCCGCCAGCTTCCGGTTGCGCTCGGCGGTGGATTTCAGGAAAGGCAGGTCAGGACCTTGCGCGTCCACAACGTTACGCTCGAAAGTGGCCTGCGCCGATTGGACGGCGGCCTCTGCGGCCTGCAAGTTGGCGCGGGCCTCAGCCACCTGGGCGCGCAACTGCTCTTTGTCCAGCTCGACCAACACCTGGCCCTGCTTCACACGGTCGCCGTAGTCGGCAAAGATCTTCTCCACGATCCCGCTGGCCTTCGATTTGACGTCCACTTTGGCCAGAGGCTCAATCTTGCCTGTGGCCACCACTGAACGGGCCAAGTCCCCGCGTTCGACCGCGGCCAATTTGGAGGCATCAATCTGACGATTCGGTCGTAAGGCTGCGGAAATGCCAAATCCGCACCCAATCAGGACAACTAAGACGACTCCCGCGACGATCCAGCGCCGCCGCTTCTTATGATTGTTGTTTGCCATCGGTTTTCCTCGGACCCAGGCGCTGCGCCAGGTGTCTGGTTTCAAATACGCGACAACGGCGGGAAATGTTCCATCCCTATATGTGGCAGTCGGCCCTGCTGCTTCCCAGCAATTTTGGGCAGGCAACCGGCCTCTTGATCCGTGGGGTTCTATCCAGGAGATTTAGACGTGGAAGGAACCCCAAGGTCACCTGATTTTGGAACTAAGGGAGAGGCAAATTGAGGGAGGGTACAATTTTGACATGAACCGGCTTGGCTATCCGAGAACTCTTTGGAAGTGTGCGGCGGGCGGGTCAATAGTTGGTTTTGGCCGTTGATGGTGAGAGAAACCACTTTGGGTAAGTCACAACTTCCACAAGAACCCGCGTCGTGCCGGATTGCACAAATCCCAGGTGTTTCGCGGCTGCCCATGAAACGTCAATCATGCGCAGTCCGATGTATGGCCCGCGGTCGTTAACCCGCAGCAGTATCTTCTTACTATTCTTGAGGTTGGTGACTCTAATGGTAGTCCCGAAGGGGAGCGAAGGGTGCGCTGCTGTAAGTCCATTTATGTCGAAAACCTCTCCGCTCGCAGTTGTATTTCCTTGGAATTCTTGACCGTACCAGCTTGCTACTCCAATTTGGGGCTTTTCTTTCGGTATTACACACAAGTGGGGTAGTTCGACGGAAGCGGATAACCTTGCTTCGGACTTGGCCGACAGGGCAATAAGCCCTGCCACTGCGCAGCCCATGACAAGCATCTTCATTCATCCTCCGAGTAGCACCCACCCTCATCTGGCCGAACTGGCCTAACCTATGTGCAATTCCTTGCGTGAGGGATGTAGCCACTCTAGAGAATATGGACGAAAATGTCAAGCTCGAAAAAGCAGTCTGGCCGGTCTAGGCAGCATTGGGCCGACAGGGTATTTTCAGGCTGTCCAGTCTAATTACCCAGTGTTACAGTTAAGCATAGGGCCCTGAGCATGTCGTACCGACACGACCTTATTGCCGGCACAAGCGGGCTGCCTTGCGAACCGGAGGGCTGGACCAACCCAAGGGTTGCAGCCAATGTCGCCGCAAGGTCAATTGGTTGATATTGTCTGAAGTATACATCCGGCCTGAAGGCACTACCCCAGAAGAGCATCAGATGTTCGTTCCGGACGGCTTCCTGAGGAAAGACCAGGTCAATTCCATTGCTGAACCAGGGTCGTACCAGTAGGCGGCGGAGGGTGAGTGGCCACCCATCAGGTATGCAGATATGCTATAATCCTGCGCTTTGATCCAGACTCTCCTGTCCTCAGGGACGCGCAATGCCCCGAGTGCGTGTGATCTCGTTCGATCTTTGGGATACGGTGTTCGTCGATGACTCCGACGAACCTAAGCGGCGCCAGCAGGGTCTGCCACCAAAGCCGGTCGAGCGCAGGGATCTAGTTCACCGTTTCCTGTCCCGGCACGCTCCTGTTGATCGGGCGCTCGTTAACTGTGCCTACGACACCGCGGACGCGGCCTTCCGGCAGGTCTGGCACTATCAGCACTTTACTTGGTCAGTTGAGGTGCGGCTGCGGGTCCTGCTTGCCGGTCTGAAGCGCGAGTTGCCGGAAGAGGACCTTCGGGAGTTGGTGAAGCTCCATGAGGACATGGAGCTGCGCGTCCGTCCCGATCTGGTGCCCGGAGCCGCGGAGGTTCTAAGGACACTCGGCCAGCGATTCACCTTGGCGGTGGTCTCGGACGCTATTTTCACGCCCGGGCGTGCGCTCCGCGAATTGCTGGCGGGTTATGGGCTGCGTGACCTTTTTTCGGCTTTCGTATTCTCCGACGAGGTGGGTTGCTCGAAGCCCGAGCCGGGGATGTTTCGCCGTGCCGCCGAACTCGCGGGGTGCCGCCTCGACGAAATCGTTCACATTGGGGACCGCGAGCACAACGACATTGCGGGGGCGAAAGGCGCGGGAGCTCGCGCGGTGCTTTTTACCGCGGCCGTTCACCGAGACAGCCCCAACACCCGTGCCGACGCTGTGTGCCAGGACTTCGGCCAACTCCCCGCCATTATTGAATCCCTCGACATCGCCTGACGAACAAGCCTATGCCCTCCACACTTCGTTTCCTGATCATTGACGGGTACCCGAAAGCCAGCCGCGACGAGCTCGACGTGGCTGGAATGAAGCACGCTTGGCGCCTCTACGCGGAGATGCTGAAAAAGTACCTGCCCGAGGCGGAGGTCAGCCTCTGGCTACCGAGCGACAATCCTACTCCCCCGGACGGGTTGGGACCGGAACACTACGACGGGATACTCTGGACCGGCTGCAACCTGACCATCTATCATCTGGAGGACGAACGAGTAACCCGCCAGATCGAGTTTGCCAGGAGGAGCTACGAAGTTGGAACCCCCGGCTTCGGCACCTGCTGGGGCGTGCAGATGGCGGCCGTGGCGGCCGGCGGAGAGGTGCGGATGAACCCGCGCGGACGCGAGATGGGAATCGCGCGCAAGATCCGACTTACCGCCGAGGGTCTTCAGCATCCCATGTTGGAAGGGAAACCGCCCCTGTACAACGGCTTCATCAGCCACCTCGACGAGGTCACGCAGCTTCCTCCCGGAGCCGTGCTGCTGGCCTGCAACGATTTCACGCACGTCCAGGCGATAGAAGTGAAGCACAAAAAGGGGACTTTCTGGGCTACCCAATATCATCCCGAGTATGATCTGCACGAAATGGCGCGTCTGATCGTGGCGCGAGAGCCGAAGCTGGTATCAGAAGGCTTCTTCCACAATCACCAGGATTTGGCCCAGTACGTCGACAAGCTCGAGACGCTCTCCCAGAACCCGGACCGAAAAGACCTGCGCTGGCAGCTCGACATCGACGACGACGTGCTATCGGATCAAGTGCGCCAGGTAGAATTCCGTAACTGGATAAGAAAGCTCGTGCTGCCCCGAGCGCGAGGAGGTTAATCCGCCATGTTCGACGAGATCAGCGCCTTTTCGTTTCCGACACGGATCCTTTTCGGATGCGGCGCCGTGCGGCGACTCGCGTCCTGTCTCGAGGAAACCGGGATTCGCAAGCCGCTCGTCGTCACCGATCCCGGTCTTCGCGCCACCCCCGTCTTCGACGCAGTGGTTTCTGTGCTCAAGGAAGCCGGAATGCCCCACGAGGTTTTCGCTGGTGTCCACGGCAACCCGATCGAAGAAGACGTGCTCGGATCGGCTGAGCTCTACCGGTCTGCTGCCTGCGACGGGGCGATCGGCCTCGGCGGCGGGAGCCCTCTCGACGTTTCCAAGGCTGTCGTGGTCATGGCCCGGCATCAGGGGGCACTGACCGAATTCGAAGCACAAGCCGGGGGCATGGAGCGGATGAGCGGACCTTACGACCCGATCATCGCGATACCCACTACGGCAGGAACCGGCAGCGAGGTAGGGCGGTCCTCTGTGATCACGTCTCACAAGCTCGGCCGGAAGATCATCATCTTCAGCCCGTGGCTGATGCCCAAACGCGCCATCCTTGATCCGGAGTTGACCGTGGGGCTGCCGCCGTTCCTGACGGCAGCCACCGGCATGGATGCCTTTACGCATTGTCTGGAGTCCCTGACGTGTCCCGTATTCCATCCGCTGTGCGACGCCATCGCCATCCACGGCCTGGAACTCGTCATCCGTTACCTCGAGCGGGCAACACGCAACGGCAAGGACATCGAGGCACGGGGGTATATGCAGGTTGCGGCCACGATGGGAGCAATCGCCTTCCAGAAAGACCTCGGCGCCACGCACTCGCTGGCACACCCCCTTTCTACTGAGTTCGGGCTGAATCACGGGCTGGCCAACGCTTTATGCCTCCCAGCGGTCATGCGCTTCAACCTGGAGGCGGCGGCGAGCCACTACGTGCGTTTGGCCGCTCTCTTTGGCGTGCAGGCGCACCAGACGACGGAGAAGGAGGCGGCGGCGAGGTCCGTGGCGGAAGTCCAGTCCATGATCGAGCGCCTTGGAATAACTCGCGGCCTGCGCCACCACAAAGTCCCCCGGGAGAGCCTCGGCCCCCTCTCGTTGAAGGCCTTGGAAGACCCCTGCCACCGGACTAATATCCGTCCCTGTACGCAAAGCGACCTCTTGAGGCTCTATGAGGAGAGCTGGTGACGGTAACGTTTTTCGCGTACGCTGATGAGCGAAACTTTGAGCGCAAGACTACCAAACCCGGGAGGCTGAGAACGCCAAGATGGAGAAGAGCATGAGTGAAGCTTCGGGCTGGAGCTTGGTAAACCCTGCCAGCGAAAAGGTGTTTCGTACGATCGAGCCAACATCAGAGTCGGAGCTCGAGTCCATCCTTTCCACAATGCGTAAGGCGCAGCAGCAGTGGGGCGACGTGCCGGTACAAGAGCGCCTAGAGGTCTGCCGCCAGTTCATGGATGCCTTTCGGTCCATGAAGGAGGCGGTCGCTCTGGACATCACGCGCCAGATGGGTAAGCCTATCGGCCAGTCACGTCGAGAGGTGGACACGATGCTTGACCGCGCCCAGACCATGGTGCGGTTGGCGGCCCGCTCACTACAGGACGATATTCTCCCGCCCAAAGAGGGATTCCGCAGGTTCATCCGGCACGAGCCGCTCGGTATTGTGCTCGACATTCCCGCCTGGAACTACCCCCTGCTGATCGCCGTCAACGTGATCGTCCCCGCCCTTTTGGCCGGCAATGCCGTTCTCATCAAGCACGCCCGCCTGACGCCGTTGTGCGGCGACGCTTTCGTGGAGGCCTTTCGCAAAACGAGCCTTCCGCAGGACTTGGTGGCATCGGTTCACGTCAGCCACGCCACTATCCGCAAGCTCATTGAGGCGCGCGCGGTCGATTTCATCTCATTTACCGGCTCGGTGGAAGGTGGGCGTCAGGTGTATCAGGAAGCGTCGAGCCAGTTGCTCGACATGGGTCTAGAGCTGGGCGGCAAAGATCCTGCCTTGGTGTGCGACGACGCCAATTTTGCCTTCGCAGTGGAAAACCTGGTGGATGGCGCCTTCTACAATGCCGGGCAGAGCTGCTGCGCCGTCGAACGGATCTACGTGATGCGCCCCATTTTCCCCAGATTCGTCGATGCTTACGTTGCCGAGGTGGAGAAATACAAAGTGGGCTGCCCAGAGGATGAGAGCACGACGGTGGGGCCGCTGGCCCAGCGCAAGACAGTTGAATTCATGGAATTCCAGGTCAGCCAGGCTGTCGGCCGGGGCGCCAAGGTATTGACCGGAGGACGCCGCCTGCCGGGGCCTGGGTACTACTTCCAGCCCACGGTGCTCGTGGATGTTGACCACAGCATGAGCGTTATGATGCAGGAAAGCTTCGGGCCTGTCATCGGAATCATGCCTGTTGACAGCGAGGAGGAGGCCATCCGGCTGATGAACGACAGCCCGTACGGCCTCACTGCGTCCATCTGGACCGAGGATATGGCGCGGGGCGAGTGGCTGGCGCACCGGACGGCGGCCGGCACGGTCTACGTCAACCGTTGCGATTTCCTGGACCCCGAGCTTGCCTGGGTGGGCATCAAGGACAGCGGACACGGCTGCACGCTGTCGCACCTCGGATTCTTGTACCTGACGCGCCCGAAAAGCTTCCACATCCGCACGCGGACGAGCAACTGACTACTAGCTTTTAGGCTTCTGCGACGCCGGCTCTTGGCAACTTTTCCTGCTCCCTTTCGGAACTTTGCTTGGGCCCCACCTGACTCCAAGCGGTTCCGGCGCCGGCGACCGGGAAGCGCGCCAGCGAGGTTATAGCCATGAATCTCCAGCAGATCAAGCAAGCTTTTGCAAAACACAGAATCGAAAAGGTAAAGCTGGGAGGATTCGATATCGACTGTGTGCTGAGGGGAAAATATATCTCGCTCGAGAAATTCTTCTCCGCTGCCGAGTCGGGGTTCGGTTTTTGCGATGTCATCTTCGGCTGGGACAGTTCGGACGCACTCTACGACAACGTCACACTCACCGGTTGGCACACAGGTTATCCCGATACTCTTGCCCGGATCGACCTGTCTACATTTTGTGTCCTCCCATGGGAAACGCACACGGCATGTTTCCTGGTTGATTTTTTCCGCAAGGATGGCTCGCCCTTGCCCGTCTCTCCGCGTCAGGCCCTGCGGAGTGTGGCAGAGGCTGCGGGGAGAAAGGGTTATTCAGCGAAGGCCTCGATTGAGTATGAGTACTTCTTTTTCCAGGAGGACCCGCTCTCGGCGCGTCAAAAGCATTTCCGCGACATGACCCCACTTTCGCCGGGCATGTTCGGATACAGTTTCTTACGGGCTTCGGCGCACTCGGATCTGGCTCATGGCATTCTAGACACCGCGAGTGCGATGGGCATTGAGCTTGAGGGCTTTCACACCGAAACGGGCCCGGGGGTTTATGAGACTGCCATTCGTCACGACGACGCCTTGCGCGCCGGGGACAAGGCTGCGATGTTCAAAACCGTGGTCAAGATCGTGGCGCGCAAACACGGCTTGCTCGCCACTTTCATGGCCAAGTGGAACGCCAACCTTCCGGGTTGCAGCGGGCATATCCATCAGAGCCTGTCCGACCGGGCGGGAAAGAAGAACCTTTTCTATGACCCGAAATCCGATTCCCACATTTCTGGGCTGATGCAACGTTTCATGGCAGGACAACTGTCCCTCATGCGAGAGTTCACGGTAATGTTCTGTCCCACGGTAAACTCCTACAAGCGCACCGTACCTGGCACCTGGGCGCCAACCAACGTAACGTGGGGCGTCGATAACCGGACGACGGCCCTGCGCGCGATCTCCGCCGGGGCCAAGAGTACACGTGTCGAGCACCGGCTCACTGGAGCCGACGCCAACCCCTATTTGTCGCTTGCGGCAAGCCTGGCCTCCGGCCTTTATGGAATCGAGAACAGTCTGGAACTTCCCGCGCCTACCGGCAACGCCTATGAAACGCAGGCGCCGGCGCTGCCCCGAAGTCTTGAGGAGAGCACTGAACTTTTCCGGTCCAGCAAGACCGCACGGCAGATTTTTGGTGATGAATTCGTCGATCATTACTCTGCGACACGCGATTGGGAAACCCGTCAGTTCCGGCGGGCCGTAACGGATTGGGAGTTGGAACGCTACTTCGAGATCATCTGATTGGGTACAGAGTGGAGTGCCCATCCCATTCCTTTGCCAATCTGAATGAATTGTGGAGATACTCGGGCCTCGTGCTACATTGAGCTTTCGTCGCCAAAAAGGGGGATGCCGCCCATGCAGCGTCGGTTTCTCATTTCTCTATTCCTGGCTTCCATTGTGCTCGCACCGGCTCGATTGAGCCTTCCCGCAGAAGATGCCCAGACGTCCAAATCTAGGTTGCTACAAGCTCCCGCAGGCCGCTTACCGGTGAAAATTGATCTTAGAGGTATGACCGTTCTCCCCAACGGGCGCCTCATCACGCCGTTTGGCAAGCCGGTGAAGGTGGCGCCTCATCCTTATGGTCTCGCGCTCAGTCCGGACGGCAAAACGCTTGTTACCGTCAACAGCGGCACACATCCTTTTTCGGCAAGCATCGTGACGGACATTTTCGGGCTTGCACCCCATGTGGCCCAGATTCCCCCCGGCTTTAAATCTTCAGACGCTGATCCAGAGAGCGTTTTTCTCGGCGCCGCCATCGCGCGCGACAATCGCACGCTCTACCTGTCCGAAGGCAACAACGGCAAGGTTGGAATCTTTGACCTGGTAACGCACCGGCGGCTGGGCTCTCTTAGCCTGGATGGTGAGTTCCAGAGCAAAACCTACAACAACAGTCTCACCGGAGAACTCCTGCTCGCGCGCGACGACAAAATCCTGTATGTCCTGGACCTTGCACATTTTCGCCTGGTGGTTTTCGATACAAATGGCAAACAGGTTATGGCCAGCATCGCCGTGGGCCGGATGCCCTTTGGGCTGGCGCTCTCGCGGGATGGGAAAAGGGTTTACGTATCCAATGTTGGGACGTTTAGCTACTCGCTGGTTCCGGGTTACGATGCCAAGAATGCACGAGACACCGGCATCACATTTCCGGCGTTTGGATACCCCTCCAAGGAGGCTGAAGAAGGCGCCACCGTGGAAGGCAGGCAAATTGCGGGTTTGGGGGATCCGAACGTTGCGGAATCCAATTCGCTTTACGTAATCGATGTGAGAAATCCTTCCAGACCCAAGGTGCTCGACAGGATACGAACCGGGCTATCTATTGGTGGCCCGATCGTGGGCGGAAGCAGCCCGGGAGCGGTGGTGGCAGGCCAGAAGAAAATCTTTGTCTCAAACGCAACCCAGGACAGCATCAGTGTGATTGACGCCCGCAGCGGGAAGGTAGAGGAGAATGCCCTGATCGCTCCTGCAAGCGCCGTTAAAGGGCTGCGGGGCGTCCTGCCTTTCGGCATGGCACTCAGTCCCAATGAAAAGCGCTTGTACATCGCGTGCGCAGGCATCAATGCTGTCGCGGTGGTTGAAACCGACCAAATGCAACTCCTGGGTTTCATTCCCAGCGGTTGGTTCCCGGCGCGCGTGGCAGTGAGTGCTGACGGCAAGACCCTCTTTGTGGCCAATGCCAAGGGCTTTGGCGCTGGCCCCAACGGGGGAAAAGATTTTCAGCTCGGCCCGGAGGGAGCTTACATCGGCGACATCACCAAGGGGACGGTTACGATCGCAACGATCCCGAAAGACTACGCGTTGCGCCCCCTTACCCTCCAGGTGATGAGGAACAACGGTTTTGTTCCGGGTTTCCTGGCGCAGGGAAAAGCACCGGCGTCCAACCGCTCCCCAGACTTCCCTGTTCCCCTCCCGGGCTCACCCAGCTCGAAGATCCACCATGTAGTTTTCATCACAAAAGAGAACCGGACCTTTGACGAAGTGTTGGGCGACCTGGAGGGCGCCGACGCGGAGCGCGACGCCACATTGGCCCGCTGGGGGATTGACGCTACCGTCAAGGAAGAGAATGAACCTACACTGGAGCACGTGCAGGTCACACCCAACGAACATGCCCTGGCTAAGCGCTTTGCCTTCGGCGACAACTTCTATGTGGATTCGGACGTCTCAGTGGACGGCCATCACTGGCTGGTGGGCAATTACCCGAACGAACTCTTGGAAACGGCTTGGCCCGCCGCCTACAGCGACAAGCTTGAATTCGTGCCCGATCAAGACGCCCCGGGACGGCTCGACATTGGCGCCTCATCCACAATTCCCGAGACTTACCTGGAAAACGGCTCGCTGTGGGAAAACCTGGCCCGCACTCATCTTACCTTCCGCAATTATGGCGAAGGACTGGAATTGCCGGGCGATGACGAAAGTGCGGGAGAGTATCCCACGGGCGCGCGGCAATCCGTGAATGCGCCGATGCCGAAAGTCCTGTTCGATAACACCTCGCGGGACTATCCGACCTTCAATACCAACATCTCTGACCAGTACCGCTTCGCCCAGTTTAAGAAAGAATTCGATGAATTCGTAAGCGGGAAGAAACCTCTGCCACAGTTCATCTACATGTGGCTACCTAACGATCACACCGCCCACCCACGCCCCGAGGATGGATTCGCCTATCACGCTTCCTACGTGGCGGATAACGACTTGGCGCTGGGCAAGCTGGTGGAGTTGTTCTCTCACAGCCCCTTCTGGAACGACATGGCCATCTTCGTGACAGAGGACGACGCGCAGAGCGGCCAGGATCACGTGGATGCTCACCGCAGCCTGTTGCTGATGATCAGCCCTTATGCGAAGCCGGGCGTCTCACACATCCATACCAGCATGGCGAGCATTCTCAAGACGTTCGATTTGGTTCTCGGCATGCCTTTCATGAATCAATACGACGCCGCAGCTACGGACCTCTCCGACATGTTCACAAATACTCCGGACTTCACCCCCTACACCACCTTGCCTTCCGACACGCGGATTTTCGACCCGGCGAAGGTAAAGGAACCGGGCCTCGCGGCCAAGCCCGGCGAACCACTTGATAATCCGGACTTGATCCGCAAAGAGATGAAAAATCGCACTGAACCCAAAAACTGAGCGCTCCCTTCGATCGCAGGGAGGCGGTAACGCACTGCATCGCCGGGAGAGGAGCCAAAAAAAAGAGAGCAGAAGAGTGGGTTCTTCTGCTCCCAATGGTAGCTCCGTCGACGCTGCCGGCGAACTGCGGCTTCTCCTTAGAAGTCGATTCGCGCGCTGACCTGCCCCTGGCGGGCGCCCGCGAACTGGAACAACCCCTGCGCTGATGTAATGCACCCGAAACCGCACTGTCCCGTGGAAGGGTTATTGGTATCTACAATGTTCAGGTCCGGATTCCCCAGGTTGAGGTGGTTCAGAACGTTGACAAAGGAAACCTCAACCCTCAACTTGGCCCGTTCGGTAAGGTTGAAGCTCTTGGAGACGCCGAAGTCCCAGTCGATGGTACCCGGACCCTGTAGGATGCCGACCCCGGACGTCCCGAAGCGGCCGATAGGAGGCGGCGTTTTCCCGCCCTCACCTATGCTGCAGTTCCCGGTAGGGCACGCGAAGCCCGAGCCGAGGAACCATTCGCTAGAGTTCGGCGTGGCGGGGTAAGCGGGGCCGATACGGTCAGGATGCTGAGCACGCCCGATAATCCCTGAGCCTGTTCCGGAGGGATCCCCACCAGTGAAGTAGGGCGTGAGCCAGGGGCCGGAATGAACCGTGAAAATGTTGTTCGTTTGCCATCCGCCAATCACGCCATCGAGGATCTTGTTGGAGGTGTTGGCAAAGCGTTTCCCCCTCCCGACGGGAAGCTGGTAGACGAGCGTGGAGACCCAGTTATTGGTGTAGGGGGCGTAGGTGTTGCCGTATTCACTGCGACGATCATAAAGGTCTGCCGATCGGTTACAAGCTGTCTCTCCGCACAAGCTGCCCGCGTTCCCTGCCCCCTGGTTGTCCGCCAGACTGCGGGACCAACTGTAAGTGCTATCGAGGGCCAGCCCCGCCCCGAACCGGTGGGTGAGTTCGACCTGCGCCTCATTAAAGCTAGCCGTCGCGCCGGAAGCCCGGATGTTCACAACACCCCAATTGGGGTAGGGCCGGCTGCTGAGGGGTTGGTCGGCATAGGGGATCGTTGAAGGAAGCGATTGGTTAAGGTTGGGCGCCCAGACGAGATTGGTAGTCCTCATGCCGATGTAAGATATACGCAGCCCGGTTCCGAACCCAAGGTCACGCTCCACAGAGAGGTTCCACTGGACTGAATAGGGTTCTTTCCAGTCGATGGTGTTGGCCGTGCCGAAGTAGGCGGTGCCGTAGGATGCGCCAGCCGCTGCGCCGGTGGAGGTCTCTGGCCAGACGAAGCCGGGGACGCCGTTCGTTAGCGTATTGTAGTAGGTGTTCGTATACGACTGGAGGGTTCCGGTGAGTGAGTAGTAGACGGATCCCAGGGTCGAGGCTTGGTAAGCGCCAATGCCACCGCGCACCACAGTCTTATCGTCGTTGGTGAGCTTGTAGGCGAAGCCAAAGCGCGGCATGAAGCGCTTCGACGTGGCACGGAGCCCCTCAGAGATACCGTCCTGAGATGCAGTCACCACCGGGGTGCAGGGGGCGCCGTTGGCCGAAGTGGGATCGCTGGCGAGCCTGGGGAGGCCTGGGGTCGGGCAGGCGTCGAACGACTGGAGGAACGAGGTCGCCAGGAGCTTGGCAGCTCCATCGGGGTAGACTGCCCCGCCCGAAAGGGGAGTTTGGATGAAGTTTCCAATCTGGCCACTGGCGTCGGTGTAGCCGGGATGATACTCCCAACGTAGACCCAACTCCAGGGTCAGGCGTCGACTGACGCGAAAGCTATCCTGGGCGAATAGAGCAATTTTGTGGTTTCGGCCATCGTTATCCAATTGGACGTTGTCCAAGTCCGACTCGGCGGGAAGACCGAGCAGGAAATCGGAGAAATCGTTACCTGTGAACGCGCCGTTGAACCCGTAAGAGCCGTAGTTGTCAGCGCCGAAGAAGCCCAAAGGCGTCACGGCACGCATTTTCTGCGCGTCCATCCCGAACTTGAAGGTGTGGCGGCCCTTGATCCAGCTCAGGTTGTCAGCAAACTGGAGGGTGCTCGATTGGCTGACCGAATTCATTCGGCCGACACCGAGACCTGTGGTCGGGCCGCTAAAACTGAGGTCTGGAAGGCCGTCCCACCACAAGTCGTTGATGTTTTCAAACCCCAGAGCAGTGGTGAAGGACTTGCCGTCGTAAGGATTCGTCGTCCCCGAATGATCATCGGTCAGCCCGAAACGGAACTCGTCCACCAGCGTGGGCTTGATCGTATATGTCGCCGAGGCGGCGAGCATGCGCACGTGCTCGTAATTCGTACTGGAAGGAATTGAAAGTTCCTCGGGCGATAAGCTGGGAATGTTCTTGAAGGTGAACCGTCCGGTGACAGACAGCTTCGAGCCGAAGTACTGGTCTCCCCGGACGTCAAATCCATTGGAGGTCAAGTTCGCCGGAAGATTCGTGCGATAATTGTTGTCGGTAAAGATGCTTCCAACGTTGGGCGTGGGATACAACCCGAGGAACGCCGTTGAAGCCGAGTTGATCATACCCGATGGAATTTGGTTGTCCGCGAAGACCGTTCCGGTGTAGGGATTGTAGATCTGGTCGATCAAGTTGCCCTTGGAGTCGCGATCGTTGCAAACGCCTGCCGCGCTGAAACCTGATGTGCAAAGATAACTCATATCGCCAGTCCGCATAGCACTGGTGGGAACGGTGTTCTCTATCGTGCTGGTGCGCGGCAGCCGGAAGCCTTCGTAGTCGGCGAAGAAGAAGGTCTTGTTCTTCCCGTTGTAGAGGTGGGGGATAACCACCGGCCCGCCCGCACTGCCCCCGAAGTCGTTGGCGATTTCGGCGGGCTTGACGATGGCGCCGAAGGGAAGGGCGTTGAGAGCGGCATTCTGGTGGTACCAGAACGTAGAGCCGTGCAGAGCGTTCGTGCCGCTCTTCGAGGTGGTGGTCACGTCACCGGGATCACCAAACTCCGCCGGGCTTCCTACGCCTTGCACCTTCATTTCGGAAATGGATTCCGCGGAAGGGAAAGCGTTGTGGAGCGGCGAGTTGCCGGTCACATCGGTAATGGAAATCCCGTCCACGCTAAACTGCGACTGCGATTGCAGGCCGCCTTGAATGGAAAGATTGCCGCTTTGGTCGGTCTGCATGCCCGGGAGGATTTCGAGGAGATAATACGGGCTGTTGCCGTTCCCGGACGCCCGGTAGTTGGTAGGAAGGTTGGTGATCTCGAGGGTGTTGTAGGCGGAGGAGACCGTCTCCGTTTCCGTATTGATGACGCCGGCACTGGTTGCCTTCACTTCCACCGTTTGCGCCATCTGCCCTACCTTCAGGGTTATATCCACGCGCAGCGTCTGCCGTGCAGCCAGCTCCAGGTTCTCGACCCTGGAGGTCTGGAACCCGGTGTCGCTGACCTCAACGGTGTAGTGACCCGGCTTGGAGTTGACCGCCTCATAGTTTCCATTAGGATCTGTCTTCAGGGTCCGCAAAGCACCTTCTTCGTTGAGTGTGATCTTGACGTCGCAGTTGGGGACAACTGCGCCACTGCTGTCCGTCACGGTGCCCAGAATCGTCCCCAGAGTGGATTGCGCCCGCAAAGCACCGGGCAAACCTATCAAGGCGAAACCTAGCGTTAAGCTGGCCGCGAGTCTCAAGAGACCTTTTTGCACTTCCATGTGCCTCCTTATTCTATTCAGATTCTGCCTGAGGTAGTTCGACCGAGGCGACTCGGTCGCTGCGATTTCAGTTGATAGTCTATGCGCGAGTTGTTACACCAAAATTAAGAAATGGAGTGGGCCAGATTAATGTAGGGGCGGCTTTACGCCGCCATGTGGTCCGTCGGCTGACGGATAAAATCGCCGCTACAATACCAAACTGAGCCACTACCAAGAAATGCCTGTTTTTAGCAATGACATCTGTCCAACTTGACGCCTCTCGGTGGTTTCCCATAGAGTAAGGGGCTTGGCGGCGTTCCCCCAGACGGGTTCCCAAAGGTCATGGAGTATCGAACGCTCATTCGCACGGCCTGACATTTGCGGCGGAGGCACTGTGCATTTCAGTTGGCAAAGAAAGCTCTTCCTGCCCCTTGTTGTTTTGACCTTCACACTCTCGGCATTTTCTTTCAGCCCTGTGGCGGCGCGGCATGGGATGGTAGCGTCGAGCGAAGCTTTGGCATCCGAAGCGGGGGTCCAAATCCTGCGCGCGGGTGGCAACGCTGTGGACGCTGCGGTGGCGGTTGGGTTTGCCCTCGCGGTCACCCATCCGGTGGCGGGGAATATCGGCGGGGGCGGATTTATGTTGATCCGCCTGGCGGGTGGCGAAGCCGCGGTAGTGGACTACCGTGAGGCGGCCCCGGCGGCGGCTTCCCGAAACATGTACGTCAACTCCAAGGGGGAACTCATCCCGGAAGCCAGCACGGTCGGAGCTTTGTCGGCCGGGGTTCCTGGCACGGTGGCCGGTCTGGCGCTGGCTGAGCGGAAATATGGGAGACTGGGGCTGGCCCGCGTGATGGCGCCCGCCATACGTCTCGCCAAGCTTGGCTTCGCGGTCAGCTACGACCTCAGCGAATGGCTCCGCCTGGACCGGGACCTCCTCTCGAAGTTCGATGCTTCACGCCGGATTTTCCTCCGGGATGGACACCTTTACGAGCCGGGCGAGGTTTTCAAGCAGCCGGAACTGGCTCGCACGCTTGAGGCTGTTGCTCGTCGCGGGGCGAAGGGCTTTTATGCGGGCAGCGTGGCGCAGGCTATCGTCGCCACTATGGAAAAGTACCATGGCCTCATCACCAAGCAAGACTTGGCCCATTACCAGCCCACGCTGCGCCAGCCACTGGTTGTTCACTTTCGTGGTTACGAGGTTCTGAGTGTTCCCCCGCCGAGTTCCGGAGGCGTGACCTTGGTTGAAATGCTTAATATCCTCGAGCCCCTTGACCTGGGGCTGCCTGATTCGTTTGAGTCCATGCATTTCATCGCTGAGGCTATGCGTCACGCTTACGCCGACCGTGCCGCTTACCTGGGGGATGCCGACTTCGTCTCGGTGCCGGTTGCCCGCCTTACGAGTCAAGACTATGCGGCGAAGCTGCGCGCGGAGATTCTGCATTCCAAGCCGAATGCGCCCATCCAAGCAGGCAATCCGCAGGCGTTTGAAGGCGCCCAGACCACTCACTACTCCGTTGTGGATGCTGAGGGGAACGCGGTGGCGAACACCTACACCCTGAATAACGGGTATGGAAGCGGAGTCACGGTGGAGGGCGCGGGCTTCCTCTTGAACGATGAGATGGACGACTTTGCCTCCAAGCCGGGCGCGCCCAACATGATGGGTCTCGTGCAAGGCGACGCGAACGCCATAGCTCCAAACAAGCGGCCACTCTCGAGTATGACCCCAACCCTGGTCCTTCAGGACGGCAAGCTCCGGCTCGTTCTTGGCTCCCCGGGGGGAGGCACGATCATCAACACCGTTCTCCAAGTGCTCTTGAACGTCCTGGTCTTCAAGATGGATGTCCTCCAGGCGGTGTCTTTCCCACGCTTCCACCACCAGTGGATGCCTGACCGGCTGATCCTCGAACGGGTCGGGTTCTCGGGGGACACGATCCGGGAATTACAGGAAGCCGGGTATCAGATTGATTTTCGCGATACGATAGGTGACTGCGAGGCGATCGAAGTCGATCCTGTCTCGGGATGGAAGTTCGGCGCGGCTGACCCGCGGGCTTACGGAAAGGCGGTCGGATATTGATGAACTATGGTCTCTCCACCTCGCTGTTTGCGGAGAAAAGGCTCAATTCGCATATCCTGGACAAGATACTGGCCGCGGGCCTGCGTGATTTCGAAATCATGGCCGCCCGCCAGCATCTGGACTATCACGATCCGAACCAGCTCCGAGATGTGGCGCAGTGGTTCAGCGACCACTCCGTTACTCTTCAATCTCTTCACGCTCCCCTTTTTACCGATTGGAATTGGGGGCGGTCGGAAAGGCTGATGATATCCGTTGCCTACCTGGAGCGCCGAGCGCGAATCGCCTCCATGGATGAGATCAAGCGCGCCATCGAAGTCGCCGAGCTCCTCCCATTCCGTTACCTCGTTCTTCATCTGGGCCTTCCCGATGAAGAGTATGACCTGCGTAAGTTCGATGCCGCTTTCACCTCCATTGAACACCTGAACATTTTCGCCAAAGAGCGGGGCGCCCAGATTCTGCTGGAGAATATTCCCAGTGATTTAAGCACCCCCGAGCGCATGCTGTCGTTCTTGAAGTACACGCGGCTGGATTTGAAAGTCTGCTTTGATACGGGCCACGCGCATATGAGGGGTGGCGTTCAATCGGCCTTCCGGACGCTCCGCGAACGGATTGCCGCCATCCACGTTCACGACAACCATGGCGAAAAGGATGAGCACCTTCTGCCGTTCGAGGGGGAGATCGATTGGGCGCAGACGGTCCGCGACTTCCGTTCGGCGGGCGGACAGTTTCCCGTCCTTTTCGAGCTGAATTACGCGCGCCATGAACCCAACATCCTGGCGCGGTTCCGTGAGGTGATGGATCGGTTCGAGGAATTTTAGATTTTGGATTTCGGATTTTGGATTCTGGTTTCGGAGTACAGCCGGCTCCCGGGACTCCGGTGGCGGCGGCCCTTGGATTTGGCAGAAGATGGTTGGCGGCAGCAGGCCCGCCCGACAATCAAGTGAGGAAAATACCCTTGACTCCCACGGTTGAGATTCGACGCGTTGCGGATTACGTTGGCCAGGAAGTTCTTGTGCAGGGGTGGCTCTATAACCTGCGGGAAAGCGGCAAGCTGTTGTTTCCGCTCTTCCGCGACGGCACGGGCCTGATTCAGGGTGTGGTGGTGAAGAGCGCCGTTTCGCCGGAGGTCTTCGAGCGGGTACGCAACCTGACCCAGGAATCTTCGCTGCGGGTCACCGGCAAGGTGCGCGCGGATCAACGCGCTCCAGGCGGCTTCGAGTTGGATGTGACCAACCTGGAGATCGAGCAGTTGATCCCGGTCGAGAGCCCTTATCCCATCACCCTCAAAGAGCATGGCGTCGAATTTCTGATGGACCATCGCCATCTCTGGCTGCGTTCCCTGCGCCAGCGCGCCATTCTGGGCGTCCGGCACGAGATCATCAAAGCGGTGCGCGACTTCTTCGACGGACGCGGCTTCACCTTGGTGGACACCCCCATCTTCACGCCCTCGGCCTGCGAAGGCACCACCACGCTCTTCGAGGTGAACTACTTCGATGATAAAGCCTACCTCACGCAGTCCGGCCAGCTTTACAACGAGGCGGCGGCCATGGCGGTGGGCAAGACTTACTGCTTTGGGCCCACCTTCCGCGCGGAAAAGTCCAAGACCCGCCGCCACCTGACGGAGTTTTGGATGGTCGAGCCGGAAGTTGCCTTCGCCCACCTCGAGGACGCGATGGCGCTGGGGGAAGAACTGGTGGCCTTCGTGGTTGAGCGCGTTCTCGAGAACCGCCGTCCTGAGCTGAAAACGCTGGAGCGCAACGTGGCCAACCTGGAGAAGATCAAGCTGCCCTTCCCGCGCTTGAGCTACGACGACGCGGTGAAAATGCTCCAGCAGAAAGGGAGCGAGATTCAGTGGGGTGGCGATTTCGGCGGCGCCGACGAGACCATCATCTCCGAGAACTTCGACCGGCCCGTGCTCGTCCATCGCTACCCAAGCCAGGTGAAAGCCTTCTATATGGCGCCTGATCCGCAACGCCCGGAAGTGGCGCTTTGCGTGGATGTGCTTGCGCCGGAGGGTTATGGGGAAATCATCGGCGGCGGCGAGCGCCTTGCTGACTATGACCTGGTTTTGAAGCGCATCGAGGAGGCCAACCTGCCTCGCCAGGCTTTCGAGTGGTATCTCGATTTGCGGCGCTATGGCAGCGTGCCACATTCGGGCTTCGGCATGGGCATCGAACGCGTGGTCGCCTGGATCTGCGGCCTCGAACACGTCCGCGAGACCATCCCCTTCCCGCGTATGCTCTACCGGCTGGCGCCGTGAACCGATTTTAGATTTTGGATTTTGGATTTTAGATTTTGGATTGCCACGTCGGGGATAGGTGCTAGGGACTGGGGGCTGGGGCGATTTTGGATTTTGGATTGCCTCGTCGGGACTCGGGCGATTTTGGATTTTAGATTTCGGATTTTGGATTTTGGCTTGCCGTGTCCCCTGCGCCGGCTGCTTACTGCTTACCGCCTTCTGCCTGCTGGCCTCTGCCCACTGCCTACTGCCTACTGCTTACTGCCCTCTGCCCACCGCTACCCGTTCTGCCTTCTGCCTACTGCTTACTGCCTACTGTTCTTCACCAGCCCCTGTTTTTCATTCCCCACCTACCACCTACCACATGCCAAATAAGTCCTGTGTTTTCAACAACATACCCGCTAGATACTAGCATCTCCTGTGTTTTCAACAACATAACAGCTTAGCTCCAGAGTTTTCCACAGTGGTCCTTTGTTTTCACAGACATTCCCGCTTCGTTCCGTCGGAAAACGAATTCCCTTCCAGCGCCGGCAGGCCTTCTTGAGCCGTGGAACAAATTGACCGAGTGATACTGGCACGTGTCGGCGGGCAGGCCTTCGTCTCCCAGCCCCCAGCCCCTAGCCCTTAGGCCCCGTTCTGCTTCGCCCACACACCACATACCGCCTACCTTTGTTTTCATAGACATTCCCGCATCGTTCGTTCAATTTTAAAGTTGCTACGTGCTTTCTTCCGCTGTCGCAAACAACATGTTGCCTTGGGCTGCCGGACGCGCGATGCGTCCCGCAGACCCGAACTCCGCTCGAATGCAGTAAGCAGTCGGCAGTACGCAGTAGGCAGTCCGCAGTGGCGAGAGGGAAAAAAGCAATTCACTATTCACCGTTCCCCATTCAGAATTTGCCCCAGCCCCTGTTTTTCTTTCCCCACCTACCACCTACCAGATACCACCTACCATTGTTTTCAACGACATTCCCGCTTCGTTCCGTCACTTTTTGAAGTTACCGCCGTTCCTCCTCTGCGTGGCGCAGGCGACATCTTGTTCTGCGCTGGCGTACAGACGAGGCGTCCCGCAGACTCGAACTCCGCTCGAATGCAGTAAGCAGTCGGCAGTAAGCAGAAAGCAGTTCGCGGTGGCAAGAAGGAAGAAAGCAATCCACTATTCACCATTCACCATTCACCATTCACAATTCAGAATTTGCCCCAGCCCCTGTCTTTCGTTCCCCACCTACCACATACCACATACCGCCTACCTTTGTTTTCACCATTCACCATTCACTGTTCACCACTGCCCTTATCACCTGTCCCTGCTTTTCCATCTGCGAAATCGTGACTCCTGACTCCTACCCTGTACTATCCTAGCCTATCTTCTGCCGCCTGTCAAGAGACGAAATGTCCACGCGGCCCCGGCGCGCGAGATTTTGGACTTGCATCGCAGGTTGGCTGGGAGTCTAATTGAGCCATTCTGGTCGCCAGCCCGAGGATTTCCGGGAGGCTAGGCGTCACGAACAATTTCCGCTCCTGTTTCAGGAGGGGGCCAGCCCTGCACCAGACGGTACAGGGCAAGGGGGTGGTGAACCCGCGTATCATCTTCCCCTCCTACTCTAGGAGGGGGCCGGGGGGTGGTAAACCCGCGAATCGGCGCTCACCGTTGGCGTTGTTCCCTGGCGAGCGGACTCCGAGGCTCTACGACCGCGCGGTAGAAATCCCGCGCACTCGGCATTACAGCCGCCGGGCTCCGTGTCCTCCGTGGGCAGAAGAGCTTAGACACAGAGTCCACTGAGATCCTCCGCGCTCTCTGTGTTGAGACTTTGGTGACCTGGAGAACACGGGGAATCTCGTCTTGGTTGCGGCCATCGGGCCGCGCTGTGCTACCCCGTCTCTCGTTCGTTATGCCGACCGGCAAGGGTCTCGTGCAGGTCAGCCCAAGAAGAGTTAGCCAGGCACGGAGCGGCGTGAGTAGATGACATCGCCGCTTGCAGTTCAATCACTCATTCCAGGAGGAGCCCATGACAACTTTCGTTCGCACAGTATTGGCAGCCTGTTTATTGCTGGGCCTGTCGGCGCCCTTCGCGGCAGGACAAGACCAAGACGTGGAGGGGAGCAAGGACCATCCCTTGATCTCACGATATCCCGGCTCGGTTATCACGCGTTATCTCACCAAAGAGTACGATGAGTTCACCCTTCCGCTGGGCGAGGTCGTTGACGCGGGGAAATTTAGCAAGAGCCAGCCTTTGGAAGGGAAGATCACCCGCATCGTTTACGTGGCGCCCCAGGGACGCTCGGTGCTGGAGGTCTTTCGCAACTATCAAGGCGCGCTCAAGAAGGCCGGGTTTGAGACGCTCTTTACTTGCGGCCCGCAGGGTTGCGGGAGCTCGATTGCAAATGCGTACGCCAACAGCCCCGATAACCAGGATTACTGGGGACCCGAGCACGGGATTCGATACATTTCGGCGAAGCTGGCGCGGCCGGAGGGCGACGTTTATGTGAGCTTGCTGATTGACGACCAGGGCGGGGATTCCCGGGCCAATGCCGAGCTCTACG
>Ga0326727_10003315_pt1 | contig 51922 bp, 46 predicted proteins | sample MB2enrmetagenome_FD_207643 | JGI IMG/M metagenome (GOLD analysis project Ga0326727, IMG submission 207643) | Lab enriched peat soil microbial communities from McLean, Ithaca, NY, United States - MB29MY | ecosystem: Environmental > Terrestrial > Soil > Wetlands > Peat | place: USA: New York...
AAGTTGAACATATCCCGAACTGTTGGATGTGAAGGCATAGGCGAACTCGTTGTTCCCCATGCTTCCGGTAAAGGTTTGATTAGTAGGAGTACCTCCAGTACCAAGGAATGCGGAGATCGTGATCTGCGGATTCTCCGTACTCGATGAAAACACCTTTGGGATAATCAGGTATGCCGTATTCGGTTGCACACTGATAAAGAGATACAGGCTTCTGCTGAGGTTTTCGCCTACGGGATCGAAAGCAATGTAGCCATTGTAAAAATCGACTACCGACGGCTGATTCGCCATCCCATATCCGACTCCATTCAGGACCATATTGTCTGTAGTCAGCAAGGGCGGCGTCGTGGGCAAAGAGACCGGCATCTTAAACTTTGCCTTGGGAACCTGTGCTGCGTACGCCTTGATCGCGGAAGCCAGGAGCTGCTTTTTCTCATCCGCGGTGATGGGCTTGCCGGTATGCAGAAGAATCGGCGTGATGGCCGGAGCTACGATGGTAGCCTTCGGCCTCGGATGTGTTCCAGGCGATAAAGTCACTTTCTGGGCAAAGGAAGGCGCGAAGAGCGCGACTGCCACAAACAGGGCGGAAAGCTTTTTCATAGGGAATCTCTCCTTCGGTTTAGTGACATCATGTTGATGCTGATAACCATTTCCTTTCAGTTAGAAGGTGGTTGATGTGACCTCGCAGTTGTCGAATGACCAATAAGCGTTTGCGCTGTAAATCGTAATCAGAATATTTCCCGCGCTGTTGGATACGACGCCATAGGCAAACTCGTTATCGCCCGCGCTTCCTGTAAAGTTTTCGGAGGTGATGGGCACATCGGTACCGAGAGTGCCGGTGTAGATGGTGAACTGCGGAGCTGTAGAGTAGGTAGAAACCTTAACTGCGAGGTAGTACGCGGTATTGGGTTGCCCTGCGATAACAAAGCTCACGTTACTCTTATCTCCTGGATTGATTTGAAACTCGCTATGAGTCGCATCAACGTAGCCAGGATTTTCCATAATCAGATACACATTGCCCTGGGAGACCTGGCCCGGAGTGAGCGTGATGGTGCTTGGCGGCGCAGAGGCCACCTGGGGCTTCCTCGTTCCCGTCGGGGCGGTCTTGATGAGGGTGGCGAGAAACTGCCTCTTGTCATTCTGGGTGAGGGGCTTGCCGGTATGCAGAAGCAGCGGCTTGGCGGCTGGAGCCACGACGTGAAGCTTCGATTTCGATGTTGCTGGAACGGCCATTTTCTGGGCGAAGGCAGGGCTGAAGAGCGCGACTGCCACAAACAGGGCGGTAAGCTTTTTCATGGGGATCTCTCCTGAAATTCAAAACCGGCATGGAGTATAGCGCGTCCGCGGTTCCCGAGTCACGATGAAATTTTGCCGAGTCCGGCAGAGGAGGCGGGAGCCGGAAAGGAGATGAGGTGGTTATTATTATGGACTGGCACAGTCCGAAATTAGTATGGTATCTTGATCTATACAGCCGAAGGGTTTCAGGCCCGGGCGCGCGGCGGCTGGATAACGGGAGCGATGGCGCTCTCCCGGCGGTTGCCGCAAACGGTTTCTTTTCAGCGGATTATAAGATTGGCTGGAGCAGATTATTATGGGAATAGTTGCCGCAGCTGCTTCTCGAGTCAGGTAGTCTTCGGCCGGCCTGTTCAGACTCCGGGATGGTCCGCCTCCCAGGCGGGTATTCAGGAACAACTTTTTCACACAACAAATGTGACCGCCGGCATGGCGCGCACATCCAAAAAAAGAAAACCAGGCAAGGAAAGAACGCATGGCGCAAATATTCGACCGCAGCTCCAATGCCCTGGCACGCGCCAGCCTGGTATTGTCGGGGCTGATCGTGATCGCCCTGGGGGTGACGCTGGACCAGTTGCAGCGCTCGCCCTGGGTGACGCGGCAGGGTCAGCGCCCGGAGCAGCCGGTTCCCTTCAGCCACAAGCACCATGTGCAGGGGCTGGGCGTGCAGTGCCAATATTGCCACACGACGGTGGAGAAATCGAGCTACGCGGGAATTCCGCCGACCAAGACGTGCATCAATTGCCACGCGCAGATCTGGACCAACGCGCAATTGCTGGAGCCGGTGCGCGAGAGCTGGGCAACGGGCACGTCGCTGCCGTGGATCAAGGTGCACGACCTGCCCGATTTCGTCTACTTCAGCCATGAGATTCACGTGCATAAGGGCGTGGGCTGCGCCAGTTGCCACGGGCGCGTGGACCAGATGCCGCTGATGTACGCCGAGAACAGCTTGCAGATGGAGTGGTGCCTGGATTGCCATCGCAACCCAGCCAAGAATCTGCGGCCGGCGAGCGAGATTTACAACAATGCGTGGGAGAAGCCGGCGCCGGATAGGCCAGTGTGGTGCGCGGTGGGAGATGAGCGGAGCGGCGTGCCGACAGCGCAGAGCGTGAAGTGCGGGACGAAGGAGCCGATTGAGCAGAGTGTTGCTTCTCAGAAGTTCACCAGTCAGGACGAGTTGGGGCGGTTTCTGGTGCAGCATTACAAGATTCGCACGCCCAATGAACTGTCCAGTTGCGAGGTCTGCCACCGATGAGCGAGAAAAATAATTTGGTGACAATCAAGCCGGCGCCGATGAGCCTTGCGACGGTGCGCGAGAAGTTGAAGGGCGTGCGGGGCAAGAAATACTGGCGGTCGGTGGATGAGCTGGCCGATACGCCGGAGTTTCAGGCGGCGGTGGAGCGGGAGTTTCCCTCGTCGCCGCATGGGTGGGGCGATGAGGTTTCGCGGCGCGGATTTCTGAAGTTCATGGGCGCGTCGGCGGCGCTGGCCGGTTTGGCCGGATGCACCAAGCAGCCCGATGAGCCGATTTATCCCTACATCAAGCAGCCGGAAGATTTGATTTTGGGCAAGCCGAATTATTTTGCGACGGCGCATCCTTTTGTAACCGGGGCTGTCCCGCTGCTGGTGAAGAGCGATCAGTACCGGCCCATCAAGATCGACGGCAACCCGGAGCATCCTTATAACCAGGGCTCGTCGGACCCATTCACGCAGGCGACGCTGCTGGACCTCTACGATCCGGACCGCTCGCAGCATGTAACCTTTCGCGGGGAGAATCGCGAGTGGGCGGAGTTTGCGGTTGAGTTTCGCAATAAGGTGATCTCGACCAAGGACGGTACAGGGATTTACTTCCTCAGCGAAACAATTACTTCGCCGACGCTGACGCGGCAGTGGAAGGCTGTGCAGGCGAAGTACCCGAAGGCGAAGCTGGTGCAGTATGACCCGGCGATTGCGGGGACTGCACTGGCGAGCGGGCTGAATGTTCAATATGATCTTGCCCAAGCGGATGTGATTGTTTCGCTCGACGCGGACTTTCTTTCAGGAGCAGGCTTCCCCGGCTTTCATAAGTTAGTGCGTCAGTATGCGGAGCGGCGGAAGTCGCCGGAGAAGCTGAACCGGCTGTATGCGATTGAAAGCACGCCGACTACGACGGGTCTGAAGGCTGAGCATCGGCTTGGATTGAGGGCTAGTGAGATTCCGGCGTTTACGGCGGCGTTGGCGCAGGCTGTGGGCGTTCCGGGCATGAGCGTTCCGAACTACGTATTTACTGTCGAGCAGGCGAAGTTTTTGGCTGCGCTGGCGAAGGATTTGAAGGCTCATGCGGGCAAGTGCGTAGTGATTCCTGGACTTTATCAGAATGAGTTGGTAAATCGTCTGGCTTTCGCGATTAATCGGAATTTGGGGAATTCCATTAAAATTTCTATTCTTTGGACCGAGCCGCCTGAGGTTACTCTTCCTTCAAAGATGTGCCCGGATATATGCTCGATAGTTTCGTCGGCTCCACCTGACCAGCTTTTACAAATGAGAGGGTTAATCTCCGCTTTGGACACAGGTAAGGTAGATTGGCTTGTGATTCTGAATGCCAATCCAATTTATAACGCGCCTGCCGAGATGGAGTTTGCTGCGGCCTTTGAGAAAGCGAAGATGACTGTACACCTAGGTTCGCATGTGAATGAGACGGGGCAGAATGTTCAGTGGCATATTCCGGCGGCGCACTTTCTGGAATCGTGGTCGGATACACGGGCGTATGACGGAACGGTTTCCATCGTACAGCCGATTATTGATCCGCTCTACGGCGGCAAGTCAACACATCATTTCTTTCAAGCATTGCTGGATGAGCCGGGATTGAGTCCGTATGAGGCAGTTCGCGAAACCTGGAGACCGGTCATAAAGGGTGACTTTGAGACGGGTTGGCGCAAGGCTCTGCATCAGGGTTGGATTGAAGGAACAGAGTACCCGATAACGCCAAACGAAAAGATCCAAATGTCGCTTGAAATGCCCAGGCTTACGCCGAAGGATTCGTTGGAGATCATCTTCCGTCCGGACCCGAATGTGTATGACGGACGCTGGGCGAATGTGGGGTGGCTGCAGGAGCTGCCCAAGCCGGTGACGAATCTGAGCTGGGACAATGCGGCTCTGGTCTCCGGAGCGACGCTGACGAAGTATGGCCTGGAAGAAGACGACATTGTGGAGCTGACGGTCGATGGGCGCAAGGTGAATGCGCCGGTGATTGTTGCGCCGGGGCATCCGGATAACTCGGTAACCGTCCACTTAGGTTATGGGCGGCAGACGGGGCGTGTCGCAGGCGGCGCGGGCTTCAACGCTTATCTGATTCGTACATCGGATGCGCCGTTTTATGCCGTGGGTTCGATGAGGAAGCTGGAAGGCAAGTGGGGCGTGGCGATTACGAAGAGTCACTTCCAGGATCACAGGCCTGAGTTATTTGGAGGGCAGGGAAACGGCAATAACTCGCTCGAAGCGGATGAGGCTCTGGGCGAGCGCGGCATCATCCGTTACGCGACGCTTAGCGAGTACAAGGCCAATCCGGGATTTGCCAACGAAGGCGAGACGCACCCGACGACCGACAAGAGCAACACGTTGTTTCCGAACTGGGAGTACAAGGACAACGCCTGGGGAATGTCCATCGACATGAACAGTTGCACGGGCTGCAACGCGTGCATCGTGAGCTGTTATGCGGAGAACAACATTCCCGTGGTGGGCAAGCAACAGGTCAGGATCGGGCGCAATATGCAGTGGCTGCGCATTGACACTTATTTTGAAGGCGACCTGGCCGCGCCGCGCGCGCATTTCCAGCCGATGGCCTGCCAGCACTGCGAGAATGCGCCCTGCGAGCAGGTTTGCCCGGTGGGCGCGACGGTGCACACGCCCGAAGGACTGAACGCGATGGTTTACAACCGTTGCGTGGGAACGCGCTACTGCTCCAACAACTGCCCCTACAAGGTGCGGCGCTTCAACTTCCTGCTCTACTCCGACTTTGAGACGGAGAGCCTGAAGCTGATGCGCAACCCGGACGTGACGGTGCGCTCGCGCGGCGTGATGGAGAAGTGCACCTATTGCGTGCAGAGGATTTCAGCGGCAAAGATCGAGGCGGATAAAGAAAATCGCCCCATTCGCGACGGCGAGATCCAGACCGCGTGTCAGCAGGCTTGCCCGTCTCAGGCAATTACGTTTGGCAACATCAACGACAAGCAGAGCAAGGTGGCGAAGCTGCAAGGCGATGAGCGCAGCTACCAGGTGCTCGCCGATCTGAATACGCGTCCGCGGACCAAGTATGTGGCTGCGGTGACGAATCCGAATCCCGAACTCGAAGAGAAGCCGGTGGAGCGCAAGACAGTGAAGAAGTGAAGCCAGTGAAGAAATGAAAAAGCAAGTTAGCGGAGCACGATGTCAGGGAGTGAAGTGAAGCACGCCCCCCAACTCGATAAGCAGATCGATCCGGCGACGGGCGAGTACCGCGTGATTGCGCCGGGGCAGACCTTCCGGTCTGTCACCGAGAAGATCACGCGCATTGTGCTCACGCCGGCGACTCCGCTGGGCTGGCTGGCGCTCTTCGGAGTGGGCGGCGCGCTGGCCACGATGCTGATGGTGGCGCTGACCTGGCTGTTTCTCGAGGGCACCGGCATCTGGGGCATCACGCAGCCGGTGGCCTGGGGCTTTGCGATTATCAACTTCGTATGGTGGATCGGCATCGGTCACGCGGGCACGCTGATCTCTGCGATTCTGCTGCTCTTCAAGCAGAGTTGGCGCAACTCCATCAACAGGTTCGCGGAGGCCATGACGATCTTTGCCGTGGTCTGCGCGGGATTGTTTCCCGTGATTCATCTTGGCCGCCCATGGCTTGGTTACTGGCTCTTTCCTATACCGCTGACCATGACGGTGTGGCCGCAGTTCCGCTCTCCGCTGATGTGGGATGTCTTCGCGGTTTCGACTTACGCGACCATCTCAATCGTGTTCTGGTACATCGGCATGGTTCCCGACTTCGGCACCATGCGCGACCGCGCCGAATCGAAGTTTGCCAAGTATTCCTATGGCCTCTGCTCATTGGGCTGGCGCGGGTCGGTGCGCCACTGGGCGCGCTACGAAACGGCTTCGCTGCTTCTGGCAGGCCTGGCCACGCCGCTGGTGCTCTCGGTGCATACGGTCATCAGCTTCGATTTTGCCGTGGCCGTGTTGCCGGGCTGGCACACGACGATTTTTCCGCCTTACTTTGTGGCCGGAGCGATTTATTCCGGCTTTGCCATGGTGCTGACGCTGGCCATACCGCTGCGCAAGTTCTATCACCTGGAGGATCTGGTCACCGAGCGGCACATCGACAACATGGGCAAGGTGATGCTGGCCACTGGCTTCATTGTGGCATACGGCTACGCCATGGAAGTCTTCATGGCGTGGTACTCGGGCTCGCATTGGGAAGCCTTTATGATGTGGAACCGGATGTTCGGGCCGATGGGCTGGTCCTATTGGGTCTTAGTCACCTGCAACCTGGCGATTCCACTGACGACCTTGTGGTCGCGCAAGCTGCGGACTTCGATAGGGTACATGTTTTTTATTTCCATCGTGGTCAACACGGGCATGTGGTTTGAGCGCTTCGTGATTGTCGTGACCAGTTTGTATCGCGACTTTCTGCCCTCGGCGTGGGGAACGTACCGCGCGACACGGTGGGATTACATGACGTATGCGGGCACGCTGGGATTGTTCACGGCGCTGTTCCTCTCATTTGTGCGCTTCCTGCCCATGATTCCCATGAGTGAAATTCGCATGATGCTGCCCGGAGCCAAGATTGGCCCGAAGATTACGCCCCAGAAGGCGGCGGAGGCTGGTGACTGATGGCCGCGCGCGAAGGAATCTACGGCCTGCTGGCCGAATTCGATACGCCGGGCGATCTGATCCGCGCCGCGCTTGAGGCGCGCAAGGACGGCTGGCGGCGCATGGATTGCTTCACGCCTTATCCGGTGGAAGAAGCGGCCGAGGCTATCGGCTTTCACCGCAATTATGTGCCTCTTGTGACGCTGGTCGGCGGGCTGATGGGGCTGGTGGCGATGTTTCTATTGCAGGTGTGGGTTTCGGTCTGGGCCTACCCGCTGAATATCGGCGGAAGGCCGTTGTATTCGTGGCCGGCCTTCATCGTGCCCGCCTACGAGTGGACGATTTTGTTTGCGGGATTGTCGGCGGCCTTCGGGATGCTGGCGCTGAACGGATTGCCGGCGCTCTATCATCCGCTCTTCAACGCGCCCAACTTCCGTGATGGCGCCACGACGGATAAGTTTTTTCTGTGCCTAGAGGCGCTGGATCCCAAGTTCGATTTAGCGGAAGCGAAGAAATATTTGCTGAGCTTTGAGCCGGTCTCAGTGGTGGAGGTGGAGTACTGATGACCAGCCGACAGTGGACAGTGGACAGTGGACAGTGGCCGATGCTCCGCCATCACATGCGCAGCGCAGGGATGCTGATTGCCGTATCTGCAATGCTGCTCATCGCCGGGTGCAGGCAGGATATGCATAACCAGCCCAAGATTCGCTCGCAGCGCGGTTCGGAGTTCTTTGCCGATCACCGCGGCGCGCGTCCGCAGGCGGCGAACACCGTGGCGCGGGGGCAACTGCACGAGGACAGTTACTTTTATACCGGCGTGGTTCAGGCCGCGAATGGCTATCGCGAAGAGAAGGACGAGATGCCCTTTCCGGTGACGCTTGACGTGCTCAAGCGCGGGCAGGAGCGGTTCAACATTTATTGCTCTCCGTGCCACTCGCGGGTGGGCAACGGGCTGGGCGAGATTGTCGAGCGGGGCTACAAGCCGGCGGCCAATTATCACGACCAGGTGCGATTGTCGCAGCCCATCTCGCACTATTTTTACGTGATGACGCACGGCTACGGCGCCATGCCGGATTACTCAGCGCAACTGACGCCGGAGGATCGCTGGGCGGTGGCGGCGTACATTCGCGCCTTGCAGTTGAGCCAGGCGGCGAAGGTGAGCGATGTGCCCGCGGGCGTCGAGGTGCGCAGCCTGAAGGAGATTGCCGCCCAGAGCGGACATCCGGAGTTTGCGCAGCCGTGGACGCTGCCATCGACGGCGGTTCAAGCGTATCCGCGCGATGTGAAGCAGGGCAACCCGGCGCTGGCCCCGGCCTATCCGGCTCCTCCGGAAATCAAGATTCCCCTCAGCAAGCCGGCCGCACCGGCCGCCAGGTAAGGACTGAAGGAATGGCACACGAGACGCACGACGCCAACACGCACGGCAAGCAACTTCCCCGGGAGCTGGGCGCGCCGGAGTTTGTCGACGGCTGGCAGAGGCGCGCGCTGAGTGTTGCGTTGGTCTTCTCGGCGATTGCCGTTGGCCTGGGATTTGCGGACGGACGTGGCTTTGATGTGGATCACGTGCTGCGCGGCTGGCTGCTTGGGCTGATGCTTGTATTTGGATTTTCAGTCGGCGGCCTGGCGTTGCTGATGGTGCAGTACGTGACGGGCGGCAAGTGGGGCTTGCTGTTGCGCCGTCCCCTGGAAGCGATGAGCCGCACGTTGCCGCTAGTCTTGGCTTACTGGGTGGTGATTGCGTTCTCGCTCAGGAAACTTTATCTCTGGGCCGCGGTGACGGATGTGAGCGCGGCGCTGAAATCGGGATGGATCAACGAGGTTCAGGCGCACGCTATCGAATTCAAGCGGCCGATGCTCAATCCGGCGGCCTTCATCTGGGTGAGCCTGCTGTGCTTTGCCATCTGGGGACTTTACACGTGGCGGCTGAACGCGTTGGGCTTACAGCGCGACACAGAGACACTGGCAGAGACGCCCGCGTGGATCAAGCGGATGGAAAACATCAGCGGTCCGGGCATTGTGATTTACGCGATTACCATGAGCGCCGCGGTAATTTATTGGGTGATGTCGCTTGATCCCACGTGGTACTCGTCGGTCTACGGCCTGCTGTTTCTGGTGGGGCAGGGCTATCAGGTTCTTGCACTGGCGATTATTGTTGTGATCTCGCTGTCGCAGGGCGAGCCGTTCAAGACCATTCTGCGCCAGACCGAGCAGCACGATCTGGGCAAGTTCACCTTTGCTTTTGTGATGCTGAACATTTACCTGGCCTTCTCGCAGTTTCTTATCATCTGGTCGGGGAATCTGCCGGAGGAGATTCCCTGGTACCTGGACCGTGTCACGGGCGGCTGGGGCGTGATCGTTACGCTGGACTTCATCTTTTACTGGCTGATTCCCTTCACGCTGCTGCTCTCGCGCGATTTGAAGCGCAATAATAAGCGATTAGTGCGGGTGTGCCAGTGGATGGTCTTCGCCAAGGCCTTCGATCTTTTCTGGCTGATTGAGCCGAACTTCAAAGATGCAGCGCGGAATCTGCATTTCAGTTGGGGAATTCTGGAATACGCGGCCGTGCCGGTGGCGATGACGGCGATTTGGGTTGCGTACTTCTGCATCGAGCTGAAGAAGAGGCCGCTGGTGCAGACCAACGATCCGCATTTGGCGGAGATATTGGAGGCGGAGCATGCACAAGCATGAGCCGGAAGATCACAAGCTGAACAAATTGAACAAGCCGGAACAGCCGGACTCGTCGAAGGGCTACGAGGCGAGCGACGTGCGCGTATCAGGCGTGGTGGTCTTTCTGGTGGCGCTCACCATTTTTGCGGTGGTGACGGGGTTGCTGGCCTACGGGCTGGGCAAGGTGCTCAATGCGCGCATGAAAACCGAAGACGGGTTGCAGAACAGATGGGCGAGGCCGGTGGATGTGCGTCCGCTGGGCAACATGCCCAGCGACCCCGAGCTAAAAAACAAGATGGTTGAGATGACGCAGAGCTTTCCCACGCCGCGTGTGCAGACCGACGACGGCAGCCAGGATGTAGCCGACCTGCATGCGCGCGAGGATTTGCTGCTGGACAACTATAGTTGGCTTGATCAATCCCAGGGCAAGGTCCGGATTCCAATTGAGCGCGCCATGGAGCTGATTGCCCAGCGGGGATTGCCGGTGGCGAAAGCCGTGGAGCAGGCGCCGCTGATGACCGGGGACCGGAAGCCGGCGATTGACGTGCCGCTGACCAATGGATTTGCACGCACGGCGTATGAACTGGAACAGGCAGCGGCGGCGCGGCCAGCGTCGGCACCTGCGGTGCACAAGTAGAGAGTGCTGAACGGGCGCGTTGGATGAGATAAGTAGTTTCCCGCCCTTCTCGCAAAGTACGCGAAAAAGGTGGGGCACGGAGTCGTGAAAGGGAAGTGGAATCAATGCAAGGCTCAGGCAAAATCCGGAAAAGCTGGCGAGGCGCGGCGGCGGTGGCGGCTTTGTGCTCGGTTCTGCTCACGCCGTCGATGCTCGCTCCGTCGTTGCTGGCGCAGGTCTCGAGCTATGGCGACAAGCAGATGGGACCGGCCAACGACAAGCCGCCGGCGATTCTGAGCAAAGTGGGGATTGCGCAGAGGCTGAATGAACAATTGCCGCTGTCGCTCACTTTTACCGATGACTCCGGCAAGCAGGTGCAGTTGGCGAGTTACTTCGGCAAGAAGCCGGCGATTCTGGCGCTGGTTTACTATCAGTGCCCCATGCTCTGCTCGGAGGAGTTGAACGGGCTGACCAGCGCCTTGCAGATGGTGAGCTTTGTTCCCGGTCGTGACTTCAGCGTGATCGTGATCAGCATCGATCCCACCGAGACGACGGATCTGGCGGCGGCCAAAAAGCGCAGCTACCTGAAGCGCTACGGCCATCCGGAGACGGCGGCGGGCTGGCACTTCATGACCGGAACGCAGGAGAATATCGACGCCATCACCAAGGCGGTGGGCTTTGGCTACGTGAAGATTCCCGGGCCCGACGGCAGGCTGACGCAGTTTGCGCACGCCAGCGCGATTCAGATCGTTACTCCCGAAGGCAAGCTGGCGCAGTATTACATGGGCGTCGAATTTTCGCCCAAGGATTTGCGGCTGGGATTGGTGGAGGCCTCGGCCAATCGCATCGGCTCGCCGGTGGATAACATTCTGACGTACTGCTACCACTACGATCCGCAGACCAACAAACATTCGCTGATCGTGGCCAGGGTCGTCCAGTTGGGCGGACTGATTACGGTGTTGCTGCTGGGCGGATTCATGCTGGCGATGTTTCGCAAAGACGCGCGCCAGGAAAAGCCGCCGGGGACAGACAAAAAGGTGAACGGATAAAGGAATGAACCATATCAGCCCAGTCATCTGGCAGTTTCTCGTCAAGTGGTTGACGAACTTCGCGCTGCTTCCGCCGGAGGCCTCGAAGATTGCGCCGCAGATGGATGCGCTGCTGTTTTTCATGGTGCTGGTGAGTTTGATCGGGCTGACGATCGTGGTGCTGCTGGTGACGAGCTTTTCCATCCTCTACCGCAAAAAGCGCCATCCGGTAGCGGTGCAGGTGGAGGGTTCCACGCTGTTGGAAGCCACCTGGACCATCATTCCGCTGGGATTGTTTCTGGCGATGTTCGTGTGGGGCGCGTTGATTTACTTTCGCGTTTTTACGCCGCCGGCCAACGCCATGAACATATACGTTGTGGGCAAGCAGTGGATGTGGAAGGTGGAGCATCCGGGCGGGCAGCACGAGATCAATGCGCTGCACGTGCCTACGGGCCGCGCCGTGCAGTTGACGCTGATCTCGCAGGATGTCTTTCACAGTTTTTCGATTCCCGCCTTCCGCGTGAAGCGCGAGGCGATTCCCGGCCGTTATACGACGGTCTGGTTTGAAGCCACCAAGCCGGGAACCTATCACCTCTTTTGCACGCAGTATTGCGGCACGAACCACTCGCAGATGACCGGCGACGTGGTGGTGATGACGCCGGAGGATTACCGGAAATGGCTGGCCAGTTCCAGCAGCGGCGCGTCGCTGGCGCAGAACGGCGAACGGCTGTTTGCCAGTTTGAGTTGCGCCGCCTGCCACAACGCGCGGCCCGATGCGCGCGGGCCGTCGCTGGCCAACGTTTACGGAGCGAAGCTGGCGCTGGCCTCCGGCGGCACGGTAATTGCCGACGACGCCTACCTGCGCGAGGCAATCCTGAATCCCTCGCAGCACGTGACGCAGGGATACGCGCCGATCATGCCAACCTATCAGGGGCAGATCAGCGAAGAAGGAGTCATCGCGCTGATTGAATACATCAAGAACCTCAACTCCGATTACCGCATCGAACAGACGCTGAACACCACGGATCTGCCGCCGGGAAGCGAAGGCGCGACGCCGGGCACAGTGAAGGGGCCAGTCTCGAAAGGAAAGGTGAAGCCATGAGCGAGAACACCATTGTCAGCCTTCCCGACCAATCGACGGCCAGGATTCCCAGGGATAACTACATCACGCGGGAGAACGGCCTGCTGAGCTGGCTGCTCACCAGCGACCACAAGCGGATTGCGATACTTTACCTGATCTCGATCACCTTCTTTTTCTTCATCGGCGGGGCGTTGGCGGGGCTGATCCGTTTGGAGTTGCTGACGCCGCAGACCGATCTGATGGCCACCGACACCTACAACAAGGTGTTCACCATGCACGGCGTCATCATGGTCTTCTTTTTCCTGGTGCCGTCGGTGCCGGCCACGCTGGGCAACTTTTTTATCCCCATGATGATCGGCGCCAAGGACCTGGCGCTGCCCAAAATCAACCTGCTGAGCTGGTATCTCTACATGGCGGGCGGACTGTTGGCGCTCTACACCATGGCGATTGGCGGCGTGGACACGGGCTGGACCTTCACCACGCCGCTCTCCACTCATTATGTCAACACCAACGTGCTGACCACCGGCCTGGCGGTTTTCATCGCCGGCTTCAGCTCCATCCTCACTGGATTGAACTTCATCGTCACCATCCACAAGATGCGCGCGCCGGGGATGACCTGGTTCCGGCTGCCGCTGTTTATCTGGGCGCACTATGCGGCCAGCATTTTGATGGTGCTGGCCACGCCGGTGGTGGCCATCGCCATTCTTCTGGTGGCCCTGGAGCGCACGCTGGGCATCGGCGTCTTCGACCCCACCAAGGGCGGCGACCCGCTCTTATTTCAGCATTTGTTCTGGTTCTACTCGCATCCGGCTGTTTACATCATGATTCTGCCGGGAATGGGAGTGATCTCCGAAGTGATCTCCACCTTCAGCCGCAAACGCATCTTCGGCTACACGGCGGTGGCGTTTTCCTCGGTGGCCATCGCGGTCTTCGGCTTCTTTGTCTGGGCGCATCACATGTTCATCATGGGCATCTCCAACTACGCGGTGCTGGTGTTTTCGCTGCTCACCATGCTGGTCGCCGTGCCCTCGGCCATCAAAATCTTCAACTGGACCTTCACGCTCTACAAGGGGTCGATTACATTTGAAACGCCGCTGCTCTATGCCTTCGGCTTCATGGGATTGTTCACTATCGGCGGCATGACCGGCGTCTTTCTCGGCTCTTCGGGCACCGACATTCACCTGACGGAGACGTACTTCATCGTGGCGCATTTTCATTTCGTCATGGTGGGCGGAATGTTGATGGCATTTCTCTCCGGCATCCACTTCTGGTGGCCCAAGATGACGGGGCGAATGTATCCGGAGAAGATTTCGCAACTGGCGGCCGTGGTGACCTTCATCGGCTTCAACCTCACCTTCTTTCCGCAGTTCATTTTGGGCATGCTGGGGATGCCGCGGCGCTACGCATCCTATCCGCCGGAGTTTCAAATTCTGAATGTCTTCTCGACGGCGGGCGCAACCATTCTGGGCGTGGGTTATCTGCTTCCGGTGCTCTACCTGATCTGGTCGCTGAAGTACGGCGAGATCGCAGGCAACAATCCCTGGCAGGCGACGGGGCTGGAGTGGCAGACGCAATCGCCGCCGCTGACGGAGAACTTTGCCGTGATGCCGGTGATGGATCACGAGGCCTACGACTACGACTGGCTGGAAAAGCAGCAGAAAAAGGAGGCGCATCGTGCCGGATAGCTCCGAGAATGCCCACGGCGCCGCTCTCGCTGCTCACGAGCAGCACCCGTCCTACCTGCGCCATCACTTCAACTCCGTTGAGCAGCAGGCCGACGCCAGTAATTTTGCAATGTGGCTTTTTCTGCTGACCGAGGTGATGTTCTTCGGCGGCCTTTTCACCGCTTACCTGGTCTATCGCAACTGGTACTACCCGGCCTTTGTCTCCGGCTCGCATCAACTGAATGTGGTGTGGGGCGCGACCAATACGGTGGTGCTGATCTTTTCCAGCTTCACCATGGCCATGGGCGTGTGGTGCGCCCAGACGCGGCGCAGGCGCGGGCTGGTGCTGTGTCTGACACTGACTTTTATTCTCGGCTTGAGTTTTTTGGGCATCAAAACCATCGAGTACCGGGAGAAGATCGAGAAGCATCACGTTCCCGGATTTCATTACAGTTTGCAGTCATTTCTCGATCCGCAATCGGACCCCGAAGTTTATGCGGAGTATCACGACAAGCCTCTGGCGCCGGACATGGCGCGGCACACCGAGCTTTATTTCTCGCTCTACTTCCTGATGACCGGCATGCACGCGCTGCACATGATCATCGGCATCGCGATTCTGGGATTCATGATTCTGCGCGCGCGGGCGGGGACTTACACGGCGGGCCACGTCACGTTTGTAGAGAACTTCGGGCTATATTGGCACTTTGTGGACATCATCTGGATTTATCTCTTCGCGCTGCTCTATTTGATCAGCAGGCATTGAAGAACAGGGAATAGGGAGTAGGGAATAGGGAATATGAACGGACACAGCGAACACGCGCGGCATATTGTCGGCCCCGGGGTTTACCTGGTGATCCTTTTCGCGCTGCTGCTGGGCACCGCGCTCACGGTATGGGCGTCGTATGTGGACCTGGGCTTGTGGAACCCCGTTATCGCGCTGGCTATCGCCACCACCAAGGCGGTGCTGGTGGTGTTGTTCTTCATGCACGTGTGGTACAGCTCGAAGCTGACCAAGCTGACGATATTCTCTGGCATCTTTATGTTTCTGGTCCTGATCTCGATGACTTTGGCGGACTACATCAGCCGGGCGTGGGGAAGCTGGTGACGACCTGCGATGGTGCAAAAAGAAAATTTGTTTTGCCCAATGTTATACACGCAACTGTTTCGTTAGTGGTCTATAATCCAACCAGTTTCAATCCCGTAAGCTGCGTGTTTCGCACGTTGTAAGCTACAGGATTTCGATCAAGTCCCCCTCAGAGGATGCCGATAAACGGGGAGGGGACGACGGAATCGCGGTCAGGAAGCGTGTGAGCATTTGGGCTATTCAGCGGCTTTACGGTGAAGCTGCCCCCGGCGGCAGAGTGGGGAGTTGCGCCCGGCTTCACACAGCCATTGGGCGTGACATTCTCCCGGCCCGCAAAGGCCGGCTAGCCTGTAAGTGGCTGACGTTGCTGGTTTTGGCGGCGATGGCTGCTGCGTCCTGCGTTACCCAAGAGACAAGTGCAAATGAACAAGGAACTGCTGCTACGGCTGCAACCCGTGCGGCTGCGCGGCGGGCCAATCTGCCTCCGCGGGTGATTCAGGCGGAGCGGTTCATGGCCGAGAGAGGCTGGGCACGAGACTCGGCGCGAGGCGGAGCGCAGGCCAGGGCAGGGGCTTTTCGCCGGAGCGCGCCGACGGCCGCGGCGGAGTCCGAGGCGCAGCCGATGGCGGCTGGGCAGGGAACCGCAACCTGGTTGCCGCTGGGCCCCACAGCCGTTCAGTCGCAGAACTTTGGCCTGGTGACGGGGCGTGTCTCCGCTCTGGCGCTGGATCCCTCGGACGCGACAGGCAACACGCTCTACGTGGGAACCACCGGCGGCGGGGTTTGGCGGTCGCAAAATGCGGATACCTCCAGCCTGGCCAACATCAGCTTCATTCCGCTTACCGACAACGCAGCGGGAATGGGCGGCATCAATGGCACCTCCATTAGCATTGGCGCGCTGAGCGTGCAACCGGGCGGCACGGGAGTGATCCTGGCCGGGACCGGCGACCCGAACGATGCCCTGGACTCCTATTATGGCGCCGGAATCCTGCGCTCCACCGACGGTGGAACCACCTGGAGCCTGATCTACATTACCTCGGACCAGCTCTATAGGTTTAACGGGGAGGGAATTGCGGGCTTTGCGTGGAGCACGGTGAACCAGCAGCTGGTGGTGATGGCGGTTTCGCAGGCCTACGAAGGCACTCTGGTGAATGCGGATTGGCCGGGGCAGAGTTACGAGGGGCTGTACTACTCCTCTGACAGCGGAGCCACGTGGTCGCTGGCGCGCATTACGGATGGTGCGGCGGGGGACGTGCAGGGACCGAGTTCTAGCGACGCCTTCGCTCTGCCGGACGGGAATGCGGCGACCGCGGTGGTGTGGAACCCGGTGCGGCAACTGTTTGTAGCGGCGGTGCGCTACCACGGCTACTACCAATCCGCCGACGGCATCACCTGGACACGGATGACGAATCAACCGGGCGCGAAGCTGATGACCAGCGCGGGGCTTTGCCCGACCAATCCGGGCAACACGGGATCAACGGCCTGCCCCATTTTTCGTGGAGTATTAGCGGTGAATCCGCAGACCGGCGATACCTTTGCCTGGACGGTGGACATCGACAACCAGGACCAGGGAATCTGGCAGGACCTGTGCGCGGCGAGCGCCGGCGCCTGCACCAATCTGTCGATCACCTTTGCCCAGCAATGGCAGACGCAGACCTCGCCGGCGACGCTGGAGACGAGCACCTTGCTGGGTCCGGCCACGATTGTGAACGGCGACTACAACCTGGCGCTGGCCGCGGTTCCCTCAGGACAGGAAACCACGTTGCTGGCCGGGGCCAACGACCTGTGGAAGACGAATTGCCCTTACTCGCAGGGCTGCCGGTGGCGGAATACGACCAATTCGACGGTTGGTTTCTGCGCGCAGGTGGGTGAATACCAGCACTCGCTGGCCTGGAATGTGAGCAATCCGCTGGAGATCTTTGTGGGCAACGACAGCGGGCTGTGGCGCTCGACCGACGCCATCGGCGAGACGGGAACGGCTTGCTCAGCGAGCGATGCCACGCATTTTCAGAATCTGAACGGGAGCCTGGGCTCGCTGGCCGAGGTGGTCAGCATGTCGCAGGCCGGGGCGACGCCCTACACGATGATGGCCGGGCTGGGGGCTAATGGAACCGCCGGCGTCACGAGCACCACCGGAACGACGACGGACTGGCCGGAGATTCTGGGCGGCGAGGGCGGGCCGGTGGCGATTGATCCGGTGACCACTACGAACTGGTACGTGAACAATGGGGCGGGAGTTTCCATCTATCTGGGCACGCCGCCGAATGGAAGCACGCCGGGCGCGTTCAACGCCGTGCTCAACTACACGACCGACCCATCCGCGGGCGTGGTCCAGGATGGGCTGAGAATGACCTCGCCGGCGCCCTTTCTAGTGGACCCGGTGGACAACACGAAGCTGCTAATCGGCACCTGCCGGGTGTGGCGCGGCCCGGCCAGCGGCCTGGGCTGGAGTTCCGGCGACGCCATCAGCCCCATCTTTGACAACCATGCGTCGAGCGGCCCATGCAGCGGCGACGCTCTGATCCGCTCGATGGCGGCGATGGCGCTGCCTGTCTCGACGGCGCTGCCCTCGGGCGGCGAAGTCGTTTATGCGGGCATGTACGGCTCGGCGAATGGAGGCGGTACGTTGCCCGGCCATGTGCTGAGCGCTACCTACAACTCCGCCGCCGTCGCGTGGTCCGCATGGACGGACCTGACGGCGCTGAATGCGGTGACCAACGACACCCGCACGATGAACCACTACGGGTATGACATTTCCAGCATCTTCATCGACCCGCACGACACCACCGGGCAGACAGTCTACGTCACCGTAGCGGGAAATCAGACCCTGGCGGAAAACGTGCAGGTGGTATATCGCTCCACCGACGGCGGGGCGCATTGGACAGATATGATGGCCAATCTGCCCACGTCTCCAGCCAACAGCCTGGTGGTGGACCCGCAGGACGCCAACACGGTGTACGTCGCCACCGATGCCGGAGTCTATTCGACGCGGCAGATTACCAGTTGCGCCAGCGCGCCTTTCGAATGTTGGTCGACCTTCGGAAGCGGGCTGCCGGAGGCTCCGGTGGTCGCGCTCAGCGCCGCGCCGGCAACGGCCAGCGTGCAGGATCTGGTGGCGGCCACCTACGGCCGCGGCATCTGGGTTAATTCCCTGTGGGGAGCGTCCGGGGTAGGGTCAGGACCGGCAACCGACACACTTTCGGTCACAGAACTGAGCTTTCCCGGCACGGTCGCCGGGCAGCTATCGGGCGCGCAAACCGTGACGCTGACCAACAGCGGCGCCGTGCCCCTGACGGCCATCGCCATTTCGGTAAGCGGAGCCTACCAGCAGACCAACGATTGCGCCACCAGCCTGGCGGCAAACTCCAGTTGCGCGATCAGCGTGCAATTTGTTCCCATCGCAACGGGCGCCCAGACTGGTACGCTGAGCATTATCGACTCTTTGCGCATGCAGCCGGAGACGGTGTCCTTGAGCGGGATGGGCCTGGCGCCGCCGGCGCTGGGCGTCAGCCCGGTCAGCCTGACATTTTCGGGGACGGTGGGCCAGCCGATCTCGCCGCAGATGGTGACCGTGAGCAACACCGGCGGAGCGCCGCTGACCAATGTGGGCTTCCAGATCATCGGGCTTTCCGCGAGCAGCTTCTCGTGCAGTCCCAATGCCTGTAGCGCCACTACCTGCGGCACGCTGGCCGCGGGCGCCTCCAATTGTACGGTGCAGGTGATTTTTACTCCTACCGCGGCGGGCGGCGCAACAGCTTCGCTGGCGGTCAGCTCGTCCACCTCCGGCGTCGCGGCGGTCAGCGTCTCGCTTAGCGGAACCGGGCAGACTCCGGCGGGGCTCAGTGTGAGTTCATCGCAGCTTGCCTTTCCCATCGTGACGCCGGGCCAGTCCAGCCCGGCGCAGACCATAACATTGACCAACAACGGAGGCTCTGCGGCTACTTCGCTCACGCTTACGGCCACGCCTCCCTTCAGCCTGGTGCAGAACAACTGCGGCGCGACGCTGAGCAACGTAAGCGGCCAGAACAGTTGCACGACCGGCGTGATCTTTTCGCCTTCGCTCAACGGGCCGTATACCGGCACGCTGACCATCGCCTCTCCCTCGCTGACGACTTCGACCGTGATTCCTCTCAGCGGGACGGGTGGTACGCCGGGTTCGATTCAGGCGCTGCCCAGCTCCGTCAACTTTGCTGATCTGTCGGGACGCTCTGAAACCGGGGTGGGTCTTTACAGCACTCCCGTCACGGTCACCCTGACCAATCCAGACAGTGTGAACAGCCTGAGCAATTTTTCTCTCTCGGTCACGGCGGGATTCCGGCTGGCGAGCACGACCTGCGCTTCCACGCTTGGCGCCGGGGCCAGTTGCGCAGCGGTTGTGGAATTCGCGCCCACCAGTCCCGGAGCGCAGAGCGGGAGCCTGACGGTAAGCAGCAGCGCGTTGACGACGGGCGCGTTTGTGCCCCTGTCGGGCGTGGGCTTCGACTTCGGCCTTGTACCTTCCGGCTCCTCCTCGCAGACCATCGTCAACGGCCAGACCGCCGACTACAAGCTGTTGATTACGCCGCTTAACGGCTCACAGGGCGTCTTTACCTTCGCATGTTCCTCGCTGCCCCCGTACGCGGCATGCGCCTTCAACCCGGCCAGCGTGGGCGTTCCCGCCAACACGACGGGCAACTTGGCGGTGCAGATTGCCACCGGACTCACCACGGCCTCGGTTCACTCCTCTCCTCCGCTCGGATGGCCGGCTCTTCCGCTGGCCTGCGGGTTGGTACTCGCTCCGTTTGCCCTGAGGCGGCAGCGCAAGGCATTGTTGCTGGTTGCGCTGCTGATGATCCTCGCCGGCGGCGTCTCCAGTTGCACCTCCTCGGGCATCGTCACAGGCGGCGGTATCCCCGGTTCCGGCACTGGCACCGGCATTACCTCGCCGGGGACCTTTCCGGTGGTTGTCACCGCGACCTCGAATGGCGTTCAGCACCATGCGACCCTCACGCTCATCGTGGACTGAGCGGCGCTGCGGCGGGTAGGCAAAGTAAAAACGCTATACTCAAGCATCGGGCCTTCCATGGAGACGCGTGTTCGGAAGGCCGTGCATGGGGATTGCAATGACCGCAAAGGTAACCGTGGAAGAAGTGCAGCGGGTGGCCGAACTGGCCCACCTGGAGCTCAGGCCGGAGGAGACTCCGGCGATGCTGCGCGATTTGAACGCCATTCTGGACTACGTGGCACAGTTGAACGAGCTGGATACAAAGAGCGTGACGCCGCTGGCGCAAGTGAGCGAGTTGCAGGATGGGGCGGGCTGTGGCGTGTTGCGCGCCGATCTTCCCGCGCCCTCGCTGGATCGCGCCACCGTAATGTCCCAGGCGCCGGAAACCGACGGGGTCTTCTTCAAAGTTCCCAAGGTGATTGAGCGGTAGCCACCTGCGGTGGGACCAGCTACCACCTGCGGTGGGAATCCGCGATTCTGCAGATTGGGGTTTGTGGTATCTCACACTAGTCGCAAAAACATGAACGCGGCGAGGGTGGGGCACCCAATATTCGTGGGGAAATCGGCAAAAGAAACAAGCTGAAATAGGCCGTTATAAGGCAAGAAATAAGGAAGGTTCCATTGTCCAGCGAAGCCAAACCTGCTGAAACATTCGTGGAGAAGCCGAAGACCCTGGCCGAGTTGCGCGCCGGGATTGCCTCTGGCCGCACCAAAGCCATTGATCTCGCCGCCAGCTATTACGAGCGGATCGAGAAGAAAAATCCGCGGCTGAACGCCTACTTGTGCCTGACCAAAGAGCGCGCTCTTGCCCAGGCCGCCCGCGTGGACGACGCGGCCGCCAAGGGCGACCCTCTCGGAGTTTTAGCCGGGATTCCGGTGGGCATCAAGGACGTTCTGGTGATGCGCGGCGCTCCGGCCACGGCGGGGTCGAAGATTTTGCAAAGCTATCGTCCGCCCTACGACGCCACTGCGGTGGCCAAATTGGAAGCGGCGGGCGCGGTGCTGCTGGGCAAGCTGAACTGCGACGAGTTCGCCATGGGAAGCTCGACCGAGAACTCGGCCTACGGGCCGGTCAGAAATCCAGTAGACACGGAGCGGGTTCCGGGCGGGTCGAGCGGCGGCTCGGCGGCAGCCGTGGCGGCCAACCTGGCCGTGGCCACTCTGGGCTCCGACACCGGCGGCTCCATTCGCCAGCCGGCCAGCTTTTGCGGGGTGGTGGGCGTGCTGCCCACCTATGGCCGCGTCTCGCGCTACGGGCTGATCGCCTTTGCCTCCTCTCTCGATAGAGTTGGCCCGTTTGCCGCCAACGTGCGCGACGCCGCCACGCTGCTCGGCGTGATTGCCGGGCACGATCCGCTCGACGCCACCAGCTCCCCGGCTCCTGTCCCAGACTATGCCGCAGAGAGCGACAAGCCGGTTGAGAAGCTGCGTATCGGCGTCCCGGCGGAGTACTTTGCCGAGGGACTTGACCCGGAGGTACGCGCGGCCATTGAAAAGGGCATTGCCGTGCTGAAGGCCGCGGGCTGCGTCATGAAGCCAGTCGAGTTGCCGAATACCCGCTATGCCATTCCCGTCTACTATCTGATCGCCACGGCCGAAGCCAGCGCCAATCTCGCGCGCTTTGACGGCGTGCGCTACGGACCGCGCTCAAAGGATTCGGCGACTCTTGCCGACATGTACCGGCACTCGCGCGAGGAGGGCTTCGGCGCCGAGGTCAAGCGCCGCATTCTGCTGGGCACCTATGCGCTCAGCGCGGGCTACTACGATGCCTACTATTTGAAGGCGCAGCAGGTGCGACGCCTGCTGGCCGAGGAGTTTCTGCGCGCCTTCTCCGAGGTGGACGCCATTGTCACTCCCACCGCGCCAACCGCGGCCTTCAAGCTGGGCGAGAAGACTGGCGACCCGCTGGCCATGTATCTGGCCGACATCTACACGGTGACAGCCAGCCTGGCGGGCATCTGCGGCGTGACGGTGCCCTGCGGCGCGACCAAGGCCGGTTTGCCGGTGGGGATGCAGGTGCTCGCCCGCCATCTGAACGAGGCCACGGCCTTTCGTGTGGCGCGAGCGGTGGAGGCGGCGGGGCTATAGGGAACCCAGGAAGAGAATTCTCTTTCCCGTACATACCGAATGTTTTGCCGTAAGAGTAGAATGAGAGGAAAGAAGATCTCGGCATGATGTTTCACGTAACACTGGAACAAGCGGAAGACGGCTGGATTGTAGCCGAATGTCCCGCCCTGCCGGGGTGCGTCTCGCAGGGCCGAGATGAGAAAGAGGCTTTGGAGAACATTCGCGAGGCTATCACCGGCTGGTTGTGGGCCGAAGATCTGAAGGCTGCATGAGCAAGGGATCAAGAGTTACGGTTGTTGTTCTGGCGATTTTATTTGCCGCTCTTCCGGCGGTTTCGGCTGCCCCGCGCAAGGCGCACGTAGTGGTGTTGGGCGCGACGCGGAAGGTGCCGTATTCGAAGATCGGCGACCCGGCAGGCGCGGCGGCTGCCGAGAACGAGCTGAAGGTCCGCGCCTTGCTGGTGGACGGCGTTGTGAAGGAGTGGACCACCGGAGAGGCCCACGACGTGACCGACCGCAGCTTTGTGGTGCGGCGCGTGATCAAGCTCAACGACGCCTTGCCCAGTGACAAATCCGGGTCCAGCGACAAACCAACTGCCGGCGTCAAGCCGGCGCCCGCCCGTGCGGCCAACACCGCCCCTGCGGCCAGCCACTGGGTCTGGCAGCGTGGCCCGTGGCTGCTGGTGGACCGGCAGACCGGCCACATTACCGCCCTCAAACTGCCTGACTACGATCCCGGAGTGAGCCAGGTTGCCTGGTATCGCGATTACGGCGCCTACTGTGGCGTGACGGCCAGCGGCAAGAGCCTCTACGCCATGGTGGCCCAGGTGGCGGCGCGCAAGCCGCTGCTGGCCCAAAAATTGTCGGCCTACGACGTGGAAAACCACCCCGAACCCGCCTGCGGCCCAGCCGAGTGGCAGCGCGAGCCCATGCGCGTCACCTTCCATCCCGCCGGAAAGGAGCCGGTGAGTTACGACATCGTTCCCGGCTCGGCGGTGCTGGTGGAGGAGGCGGGCGACGAGGCGGAGACGCCGGTGGCGGCTCAGGAAGCCAAGCCGAAATAGCGTTAGGGGAAAACGGACGCTGACGCCCGCAAACACTATGGTCTGCGCTCGGCCTTGTGGAAGTTCCATAGGACCCAGAGCATAAAGGCCACAGCAAGAGCTATAAGAGTAAGAAAGAGCAAGTCGCCATAATTGTTGCCCATCAGAGACATCCTTTCCCGCTTATTGGCTTGCAGGAAGCGCGATTGGAAGGCGCGCTTCAGCCAAACAGCATCTGAACTCCAGAAGAATTCAGTGGACATAAGAATGGAGTAGACGACATGTAAAGGCTTTATAAGCAGGGATCAGGGGTCAGGGAACAGGGAACAGGGAACAGAATAAGCGCCCCCTTGCCAGCCAGGATCAAATTGGCTGTAAACGGGAAACTGGAAACTGACGGCTAACCAATGAAAACTGGGCATAGCTGACGGAAAACTGACCACTGACCACTATTCACTGTCCACTGTCTCCTTGACAGGCCCCCGGCCGCGCGTATCTTATCTATTGAGGCACTCCTTTTGGAATCCGGGCAGGGCTACGCGCCTAGACAGGCGCTTCCTTGGGATGCGGCTTCCAGGGGAGGGCTGTGTCGAACAGGAAGCAGACGGCAGTAGGGTCCCGGGCAACATGCGCCGCAAGGGGAATTGAGCCTCAGGCGAGCGGCTTCCGGACCCTCCTGGCGAGCGTTTGGGCCTGATGGCAATGAGCGGCCCGGTGCAGTCTGGAAGATTCCCGGAGACAAATTTTTTTGCGGGCGGCGCGGCAGATGGCCGGGTGTGCCTGTGCCCTGAAGGGCGGGGAAGTTTCGCGACTCCAGATTGGGTAGAGGGGCGAGTAAAGGATGAGCGTGGCAACGAATCTTGCTTTGTGGGTGTTTCAGCAGCCGGCGGGAAACGGCTTTACCATGATGCTTCCCATCCTGCTGATCATACCGGTCATGTACCTGTTGATGATCCGCCCGCAGCAGAAGCGGCAAAAGCAGTGGCAGCAAATGCTGGCCGCCATCAAGGCCGGCGACCGGGTGACCACGGCGGGCGGCATTCGCGGCGTTATCCTCTCCATCAAGGACGATGCCATCGTGATTCGCGTGGCGCCCGACGGCATCAAGCTGGAAGTGGCCAAAAACGCCATTGCCGCGGTGACCACGCAGGACAGTGGACAGTGAACAGAGAACAGAGAACAGAGACATGCGAACAGGGATCGGTACTGATCACTGACCACTGTCCACTGTTACGAGAAACGGAACGATGAAGAAGAATCTCACGAACAAAATTCTGCTGATTATTGCGGTGATGGTGGTCTGTATCCTGGGTATCGTCGGGGTGTCCTGGATTCCTTTGCCGGGTGTTACGCCTAAGCCCCTGTTGCAGGCGATGACCGACCGCATTCATCTTGGCCTGGACCTGCGCGGCGGCGCTCACCTGATCTTGCAGGTCAAGGTCGAGGAAGCGGTCAACGCCGAAACGGACAATGCCGTGGCGCTCATCAAGCAGGAACTGAATACGGCCAACCTGAATTATTCGCAGGTCTACAAGCCCGATCCGGCCAAGGCCACGCTGATCCGCGTAGAGGGCGTGCCGCTGGACAAGGCCAACGACGCGCGCGCGCTGCTGGAGTCCAAATACTCCAACACATACGACGTGGCCGGCGGCGACGCTCCGGGGAGCTTCACGCTGACCATGAAGCCGCTGATTGTCACCGCGCTGGAGAAAAAGACTGTTTCGCAGGCCATCGAGGCCATCCGCGACCGGGTGGACGCGCTGGGCATCAGCGAGCCGCAGATTCAGGAGTACGGCCTGGGCGACAACCAGGTTCTGGTAGACCTGCCGGGCGTGGAAAACGAAAGCCAGATCGAGTCCATTATTCAGGGCACCAACCGGCTGGAGATTCGCGAGGTAATCGGCGGACCCTACAAGGACGAGCAGGAAGCGGCGGCCAGCGTAGGCGGCAGCGTTCCGGCAGACGAGGAACTCAAAACTTCTACCGGGGTAATCGAGGGTGGTTCCTCGGGAGAGAGCGTGTATGTGTTGCGGCGCGCCTCGGTGGTGGCCGGCAACGACTTCCGCTCCGCCGATCCCGGCATCAATCCCAACACCGGCCAGAGAGAGGTCGAGTTCACGCTGACCAATGAGGCCGGAGACAAGTTCTACGACTACACCAGTAAGAACATCGGCCGCAGCATGGCGGTGGTCATGAACGAACATATTCGCTCGGTGGCCAGGATCGATGGCGCGATTCGCGACCGGGGAGAAATTTACGGCAGCTTCACGCCGGATGAAGTGGCGGCGCTTTCCAAGCTGCTGCGCACTGGAGCCTTACCGGCCTCGTTGCAGCAACTGGAGAAGCGTTTTGTGGGCGCATCGCTGGGCGCGGACTCGATTCACCAGGGTGTCAAGGCGGCCGTCGTGGGTTTGCTGGTGGTCATGGCCTTCATGCTCTTCTATTATCGCGGCTCGGGCATCAACGCCGACCTGGCACTGATCCTGAATCTGGTGATCCTGCTGGGCTTCATGGGGGCATACGGGGCCACGTTGACGCTGCCCGGCATTGCCGGAGTAATTCTGACCATCGGCATGGGAGTGGACTCCAATGTGCTGATCTTCGAGCGCATTCGTGAAGAGGTGCGCGCCGGCAAGTCGCCCTCGGCGGCTGTGGACCAGGGCTTTGCCCATGCCTGGGTCACCATTGTCGACACCCACGTCACTACCATCGTCTCGGCGGCCATTCTGTTCATGTTCGGCACCGGCCCGGTGAGAGGATTTGCCACCACCCTGACCATCGGACTGCTGGCCAATCTCTTCACGGCGGTCTTCGTTTCGCGGGTCATCTTCGATGCCCATTTGAACAAGTTGAAGCCAGGGGAGCTGGTGTCAATCTGAACGGCAGCTTCTAGCTGCTAGCCTCTAGCCCTTCAGTAGAAAATCGAAGAGCCTGGCTGGCGTGAGAAATAAGCTGGAAGCTAAGAGCTAGAAGCTAATAGCTAGGAGAAAAAAGTGGAATTATTTCGCGGCGTGAATGTGGATTGGCTGAGGCTGAAGTGGTACTTCCTCGCCTTTTCAATGATTTTCAGCGTGGCCGGCGTGGCCAAGATGTGCGTGAACTGGGCGCACCCGGTTGGTGGGGTTCGCAGCCCGGTGCCGCTGGGCGTGGACTTCAAGGGCGGCACGCAGGTGCAGGTGAGGTTTGACCAGGCCCCGGATACCAACCGGATTCGCCAAGCCATGACGGCGGCGGGTATCAAGGATGCCAGCATCCAGACTATTAATTCCGTCGATGAACACAACGCGAACGAGGTGCTGATCAGCCTGCCGGAGCAGCAGGACGAGAGCTCGCTGGACGCGGGCCGTCAGCAGATTATGGATGCGCTGCAGAAGCACTACGACAGCACTATCGGCCCCAGCAACGTGCGCAACACGCAGGTGGTCGGTCCTACGGTGGGCAAGCAGTTGGAGAGTAAGGCTATCTGGGCCACGCTGTACTCCATGGCGGGTATGCTGATTTACCTTTGGTTCCGCTTCCAGCTCATCTACGGCGTGGCGGCGGTGGTGGCCTGCTTCCACGACACGCTGATCACCGTGGGCGCCTTCGCGCTGCTGAACAAGGAGATCAGCCTGACGGTCATCGCGGCCATCCTGACCCTGGTCGGTTATTCGATGAACGACACCATCGTGGTTTTTGACCGCATCCGGGAGAATCTGCGCCTGAGCCGGCGCGAGGCCCTGCCCGACGTGGTCAATCGCAGCATCAACCAGACCCTGAGCAGGACGGTTCTCACTTCTGGACTGACCTTCCTGACGGTTCTGTCTTTGTTCATTTTTGGCGGCCAGGTGCTGAACGGCTTTTCTTTTGCGTTGGTGGTGGGTATTCTAATCGGGACATACTCCTCGATTGCCATCGCCGCGCCGATGCTGGTGGCCTGGCAGGAGTGGCAAGCACGGCGGGGCAAGGCGGCTGTGCTTCCGGCTGCTAAACGCCCCAGGGTCTAGGCGGGGCGGTTATTTTGCCGGTTTTTTCAGGGAAAGCGCAGCCCCGCTCCAGATGGGCCGCGCATTTGTGATATGGTTTTGATGCCGGGAACATTTTCACTTTCCCCGGTGTCTAAGTAGAGGTAAGCAAACACTCGATTCGAGGCTGGCCATGTTTGAAGATTCCACGTTTGAATCCGGAGGCAGGATCAAGAGCAAGCTCGGAAAATACATGATTCCGCTGTGTATCGCGGAAGGTGTAATTCTGGTTCTTCTGATCCTGATTCCGCTGATTTATCCCGAGGCGCTGCCCAGGGCCGTTATGCAGATGGCTCTGACAGCCCCCCCGCCGCCCCCGCCCCCGCCTCCTCCGCCGCCGGAGGTGCATCAGGCCCCGGTGAAGTCGGAGATGATGAACAATCAGCTCACGGCGCCCACCCGGATCCCGCACGACATCCTGAGGGTTGCCGACAAAGAACCGTCCCTGGCCGGGTTCGGCGTAGCCGGATCTGACTTTGGCAGCGGCGGAAACATCATGGGCAATCTCTTCGGGGACAGCGGGCCGAAGGTGAAGGCCGCGGCGGTGAAGAAGCTGGTCATCTCCAGCGGCGTTATGGCGGGCAATCTGATTCTGAAGACTCAGCCGGTCTATCCGCCCATCGCCAAAGCCGCGCGCGTTTCCGGCACGGTGGTGTTGCAGGCTACCATCTCCAAGACGGGCGCCATCGAAAATCTGCACGTCGTCAGCGGCCCCGCCATGTTGCAGCAATCCGCTCAAGACGCCGTCAGGCAGTGGCGCTACAGGCCCTACCTGCTCAATGGCGAGCCGGTGGAGGTGGAGACCACGGTGAACGTGATCTTCACCCTGGGCGGATAAGTATTTTTTCTGGCGCTTTCCGCCGGCAGTGGGAAAGAGCATTTTTTTTGACCTGAATGCGAATCCGCAAGAAGTCGCATTCACAGCAACCGTACAGCAGTCGCAGTCCACAAGAAAACTCCTTAGGAGGAACGATTCAGTGATTCTCGCTCAGCTCACACACTTCGCTTCGCACATGGCCGCCAATCTGGCATTCATCTTCCAGGAAGACCAGGGTGGGACAGTCAGTTTTACCGCCCAGGGCCTCGTGGAACACATGGGATGGCTGGCGCGCATCATCGGCGCCATTCTCATCCTCGAGTCGATCTGGTCATTAGCCGTCATGATCGACCGCTACCTGTATTTCTCCGCTGCCCGCAAGCAGTCGCGCGAGTTCGCGCCCAAGGTTGCCGGCGCGCTGAAGGACAGCAAGCTCGAAGAAGCGATCAAGATCGCCGATCGCAACAAGAAGTCCCACCTGGCCGAGGTAGTGACGGCCGGCCTGCAGGAGTTTCGCTCCTCCGCAGGTGTGGCCACCGATCAGGCCATTGCCAGCTCCGGCCGCGCGCTGGAGAGGGCCGAGGCCATCGTTCACGCCAAGCTGAAGAGAGGCCTTGCCGTGCTGGCCACCATCGGCGCCACCGCTCCCTTCGTCGGCCTGCTGGGAACCGTCATCGGCATTCTGAACGCCTTCCAGCAGATCGCGCATGCCAAGTCATCCGGCATCGCCACTGTTGCGGGCGGCATCTCCGAAGCCCTGGTCACCACTGCCCTCGGCCTGTTCGTGGCCATCCCGGCCGTCATGGCCTTTAACTACTTCACCGGACGTGTCGAAGCATTCGACGTGGAGATGGATAACTCCTCCAGCGAACTGATCGATTACTTCATCAAGCAGAGCCACAAGCGCTAAGCGAAGCGCCCGTCGGCGAAAGCGGGAATCTGCGGAGGGCGGGAGAGCGAGCATTCTCTTCTGCCCGCCGGTTTCAACCGCGCGGCGATAGGGTGGTTTCTTAGCGATGCCGGAAGCCATCCGGAATAAAAATTCTCAGGCAACGGAGCTCTAAAATGGCACAAGCAATTCGTAACGAAGGTCAGAAGGTCAACTCCAATATCAATGTCACCCCCATGGTGGACGTGATGCTGGTGCTGTTGATCATCTTTATGGTCATTACCCCCATGCTCCAAAACAAGGTGAATATCGACATGGTTCAGGTGGTCAATCCTGTCGCCATGCCGGATGCCGATAAGGATGACGCCATTGTGGTGGCTATTACCCGGAGCGGGGATGTCTTTCTGGGGCAAAACAAGACATCTATCGATGTGCTTGGCAATCAGGTTCGCGATATGATGGCCGCCAATCCCGGTAACAAGACGATTTTTATCCGCGCCGATTCCCTCGCGGAGTACCTGGCAGTGGAAAACGCCATCGATGCCGTGCGCACCACTGGCATAGATACCGTAGGCTTGCTGACGCAGAAGCGCGAAGGCAATCCTGCAAACGACTTTTAGGCTAGTCTGGCGCTGTATTTTTTCACGATTTCGAACATAAGAGGAGTTTAGCCATGGCAATGTCAATGGGGGGCGGCGGCGGCAGTATGGCCGACATCAATGTTACCCCGATGATCGACATTCTTCTGGTGCTGCTGATCATCTTTATGGTCATCGTGCCGGTTACGCCCAAGGGCCTGGAAGCGCTGGTGCCTCAGCCGCCCAAGACCAAGCAGCCGGAGAACGATAAAAGCGACCGCACCATTGTGGTGCAGGTTTTGTACCGCAGCATGAACGCGCCTCCGCTGTACAAGATCAACGAGACCGACGTGGCCAAGGCGGAGCTGTTGCCCAAGCTGAGCGATATCTACGCTAATCGCGCCGAGCGCGTCATGTTTATCAAGGGCGACGACAAAATCGACTTTCGCTATGTGGCCGAGGCTATCGATATCGGGCGCGCCGCGGGCGTGGATCACATCGGGCTGATGACCCCCAAGATCCTTGCGGGCCAGTAGCAGGCGGTTCTGGTGCCGCTTCTCTGAATAGGGAGGCAGCAGCCTAGCGGATACCGCCTCAGGGCTGGCCGCATAGATGCTGAGGCGGGCAGGGCGCATCGTATTTGGGCTGGCTAACCGGGCTGCCGGGAGAGTTGGGGGCCCCGGCAAAATCCAGGGTTGCCAGCTCTGTTCGGAGGCGGTTCCTCCGGCGGGAAAGTGGAGTACAATTTTTTCATCCTGGTTTCGGCGCCTCCCGCCCGCAGCCAGATGCAGCAGAGATTCCAGGCGCGCTCGCCGACAGGCACTCGTCTGAAGGAGAAGGATAAGAACATGAATGGACCCGCACGTATTACCGCTCTCGCGGTTGCCTTGGCCGGCATGGTGATTTCCATGAGCGGGTGCGACAAGCTTGCCGCCCGCGATCAGTTGAACAAGGGAGTGGAAGCATACAAGAGCACTCACTATGAAGAGGCGATCAACCACTTCCAGAGGGCCATACAGCTGGATCCCAAACTGCCCATGGCAAAAGGCTATCTGGCTACCGCGCTGGGCCAGAACGTGGTGCCCGGACTAACAACTCCGGATAACATGAAGACCGCGCAGCAGGCCATTGATATTTTCCAGGAGGTTCTGGCCAATGATCCGGACGATATCAACAGCATGAAGCAGGTTGCGGGCATTGAATTCAGCGTCAAGAGGCTGGACGAGGCCAAAGCGTGGCAGAAGAAAATTCTCGAGAAGGATCCCAAGGATCCCGAAGCGGCCTACACGGTCGGCGTAATCGACTGGATGCAGGCGCACCAGAACACGCTGACGGCGCTGGCGCCGGCGGGTTTGAACGATGACGGCGAGGGGAACGCCAAGGCGCCCAAGAAGATTATGGACCCGCTTAAGGAGCAGAATACCCCGCTGATCGATGAAGCTCTGCAGTATCTGAACCAGGCGCTCCAGAACCGGCCCACCTACGACGATGCCATGTCCTATATGAACCTGGTTTACCGCGCCAAGGCCAACCTGGACTACGGCAACGCGGACGCGGTCAAGGCCGATGTGGATACGGCGAAGGATTGGTCCTCCAAGGCCATGGGACAACGCAAGGCCAACGAAGCCAAGAAGAGCCAGGGCCCCGGCGGCATCACCATGGGCGACAACGGCGATTTGAAGTAGATTTCAGCTTGCGTACGCACGACGATACGGCCTCCGACCCGCGCGGAGGCCGTATTCTTTTGATGGAGCGAAATTGAGACCACTGCTCAGAGGGCGCCATGTTCAAGTCGAATCGAATCCGGTCCTGTTTTCATTCCTTCGTTGGCCAGGCTGTGGTGGTGTTTTATCTGTTGCCGGCCATTGCCGCGGGTCGCGCCGCTGGGCAAGCATTTACCGGCGAAGTCCCGGTTCCCGCCGCGATGCAGGTGACGCAAACGCCTGCCGGACTAACGGCCCAAAACAACCGCGAAGTGCTTGAAGTAACGGTCTGCGGCGACTCCCTGGTTCACATAGTTGCCCGTCCGCTGGCGGCGCCCGTCTCTCGAGACGCGCGGCCCTGGATGCTGGACCCGTCCGTTTTCTGCCCTGGCGCGGCCTTCCAGTTCAGCCAGGAGGCCAAAAAGGCTACGCTCACCACCGCGCGCCTGACGATCTCCTTGTCGATAGCGAGGGGCGCGCTGAGCTTTGCCATTCCACAGGGCGAGACTTTCTTGCGGGAGAACGGCAATCTGCCGCGCACTTACGAGCCCGCGGCCGGCCAGCCCGGCTCTCTTTACCGGATCGAAGACCGCTTCTCGCCCGACGCGACCGAGGCCGTCTACGGGCTTGGCCAGCACCAGAGCGGGTTGTTCAACTATCGCGGCTCGACGGTCGAGCTGGGGCAAAATAACACCGATGTCGCCATTCCCCTGCTGCTCTCGAGCCGGGGCTACGGGATTCTCTGGAACACGGCTTCCTTCAGCTACATGGACAACCGCTTTCCCCTGGAGCTCTCCTTCGAATCGATGGCCGCCGATCAGGTGGACTACTACGTCCTCTACGGCCCGGAGATGGACCGGATCATTCACCTGTACCGCTCCATGACGGGCCATGCGCCGCTGCTGCCGCAATGGGCCTACGGCCTCTTCCAGTCCAAGGACCGCTATGCCTCGCAAGCCGAGATTCTGGAGATCGCCGGCCAGTACCGCGCGCGCCACATCCCGCTGGACGCCATCGTGCAGGACTGGTACTGGTGGAAGCAGGGCGGCGAGGGCGATCCGGAGTTCAACGCCAACTATACCGATGTTCCCGCCGAGCTGAAGACGCTGCATGACGAACACGTTCACGCCATGATCTCGGTGTGGGGATTGATGGACCCCGGCTCGAAGACCTTCCAGGAGATTCAGCGGCAGGGTTTCGAGATTCCCGGCACGCGCGTTTACGACCCTACCAACCCGCCGGCGCGCGACCTCTTCTGGGACCGGCTTCCCGGCAAGCTCTTCGCCCAAGGGTGGGATGCCTTCTGGCTGGACTCGGCGGAGCCGGAGGAGTCCTGGCCGCACTCCGGCGACGCGGTTCTGCGTTACAAGCAGTTGCACATCGGCAGCGGCCTGGAGTACACCAACATCTTTCCCATGGAACACACGCTCGGCGTTCAGGAGCACTGGAAGCAGGCTAACCCTGACAAGCGCGTCTTTCTGCTCACCCGCTCGGCCTTTATGGGCCAGCAGCGTGTCGGGGCCACGGTGTGGTCGGGCGATGTGTACAGCAGTTGGTGGGCGCTGCGCCATCAGGTGGCCGCCGGCCTGAATTTTGCACTCTCCGGCTATCCCTATTGGACCACCGACATTGGCGGCTATCATCAGCCCTTCAACGGCGCCGCCAACCAGCCGGCCTATCAGGAGCTCTATGCGCGCTGGTTCGAGTACGGCGTCTTTTGCCCCGTCTTTCGCACCCATGGCCACCGCGACCACAACGAGCTGTGGAGCTACGACCGGGTTTATCCCACGCTGCTGGCCTTCGACCGTCTGCGCTACCGGCTGCTGCCTTACATTTACTCACTGGCCTGGAAGGTAACCAGCGAGGACGCGACCATCCAGCGCCCGCTGGTGATGGACTTCCGCGAAGACCGGGCTACCTGGGAGATCGGCGACGAGTTTCTCTTCGGGCCGGAGATCCTGGTAAGCCCGGTGACCAGCGAACACGCCATCCAGCGCGCTGTCTATCTGCCCGCCGGGACGGATTGGTATGACTTCTGGAGCGGTGCGCGGGCAGCAGGCGGGGTAGAGGTGAATCAAGCCGCGCCCATCGAGCGGATTCCGCTGAATCTGCGCGCCGGTTCCATCCTGCCGCTGGGGCCGGCCATCGAATACGCCGGTCAGGCCGCCGACCCCATCGAGCTGCGCATCTACCCCGGAGCCAATGGAGACTTCAATCTCTATGAGGACGAGGGCGACAGCTATCGCTACGAGCAGGGCGCGCACTCCATCATCCCCCTGCGCTGGGACGACAGCTCACGGACGCTGACCATCGGCGCACGCCAGGGAAGCTATCCCGGCATGGCTGCGGGACACGCCTTCAACGTGGTGATCGTGGCGGAAGGGCACGGAGCCGGGGTCGAGCTTGCCCAGCTTCCCGACAAGGTAATTCAATACACCGGAGAAAAGATAGAGGCGAAGTTCTAATCAGTGAACAGTGGACAGTGGACAGTTAACAATACCGGGCCTTGTGACTGACCACTGTTCACTGTCCACTGTTATTACTGCGCGGCCTGCTTGAGAATCTCGTCGGCAAAGTAGTTGTGGACTTTGGCCTGGTTGTGGAGCATCTCGAAGTAGGCGCTCCTGAGCAGTTGCGCGTGGTTCTCGCGCAGGCCCTGGCGGATGACCTGCTGTACGCTGGGGTCGTTCAATTCGCGCTGGCCGGCGGGCTCCCGCGAAATCAGCTTGAAGATCGCGTAGCCGACGGCGCGGCGTCCTGAAGGAGAGCCGGCATAGACGGGGAGCACATCGGTGATTTGTCCCGGCTTGAGTTTGCTGATTGCGGTATAGACTTCCGAATCGCCGTGCAGTTGCGACTCCCGGATAAAGCCCATGTCGCCGCCGTTGGAGGCGGTGTTTGGCTCCTCCGAGAAGTTTTGCGCCACGGCTCCGAAGTCCTCGCCGCCGTCCAGCTTGCTGTGCAGGGTCTGAATCTTCTTCCGCGCGTCGGCGTCACCCGAGGCCTTGTTGTTCTGCAGATTGGCGGCCTGCTGGGAGGGCGCGCTGAAGACCACAATCTGTGCCAGGTGGTACTGGGGCTCGATCAGGTTAAACTCTGCCTTGTGTGCCGCGTAGTAGGCGCTGATCTCCGCGTCGGTGATGTTAATCTTCGACTCGATCTCCTTGTTGAGCAGCTTGGTCTTGGTCAGTTGGCGGCGCAACTCGCGCTTCAGGTCGTCAAGGGTGAGGTTGCGCGCCTGAAGCTGCTTGTCGAACTCCTCCTGCGTGTAGGGGGCCTTCATCTCCGTCAGCTTGGCGTTCACGTCCTCATCGCTGGCGGCCAGATTAAGCGTGGTGGCGCGCTGCCACAGAATCTCGTCCTCGATCATCCCGCGCAGGATGTTAAGGCGGACAATGTCGGCCTGCTCGGGGGAGGGCTTCTGGGTATTGTCGCCCAGGTTGGCCTTGTAATACTTCTCTAGCTCCGGGCGCAGAATATCCTTGCCATTCACGGTCGCCATCAAGTCCGGAGAGGGCGAGCGATGGCACCCATTCACGGCGGTAACCAGGGTTATCCCGCATAGAATGAGGACGGTCAGGGGGAAAGGCGAGCGGCAAAAAACTTTGATTTGCAACCTGGTATCTCCTGGGGGAGGCAAAGCTCCCCGGCATTTAAGGATAAACCCCCAAGCCGGGGTGAGGATATGAAATTTCACATCCCGGATCGCCGGTTTTGCTTTGCCGGAGTCGAGCGGCAGTGGCGGCTACTTGTCTGCCCCCGTTGGCTTGGAAGGCGCAGGCTGAGCCGGTGCGGCCGGCGGTTCCACTCCCGCCGCGCGCAGGGCGCGGTCAATCACCATCCACACCTCATCCTGGGGCAGGGCGCCGCCGATACGCTCACCCTCCACAAACAGGGCGGGCGCTCCTTCAATCTTGAGCGAGTCGGCGATCTTCATCGAGTTGCGCACCGGGGTCTGATCCTGGCGAGCCAGGCAGGCGTCCAGCGCGGAAGAGTCAAGTTTGTCCAGCGTGGCCATCTGGCGGGCGATGCGATTCAGAGCGTCAAAGCTCTTGGCCAGGGAGCGATCTTCGCCACTCACCTCCTGGCCGTGGGAGTGGATGTAATCCACGTAAGTCCAGTACTCCTGGGGGTTTTGCGCTTCCAGGCATTCGGCGTTCACGGCGGCGTGCATGGCCCACGGGTGAGTCTCTTCCAGGGGGTAGTCCAGATAGATAAAGCGCACCAGGCCCTTGTAATGCTCCAGAGTAGCCGGAAAAAGCGTTTGGTGCATACGGGTGCAATAGGGGCACTCAAGATCGTCGAAGCTGATGACCGTGACCTTGGCCGCGGGATTGCCCCGGATAGGCCGGCCGGCCACATTGATGGAGAAGACCGGGTCGTTGAACAGGTCAAACTTGTCCATGCGGGCCAGGGACTTGCCGTCGGTGGAGATCAAAAAATCAACCACCTGCGATTTGCCGCCATGCGAGAGCGTGACAGGCAGCGCGTCATAGCCGGGAATCTGGCTTGGCTGGCGTGTGCCTAGTACCACGGCGATCTCCGGCGACAAGTTGAACTGGTCGCGCACCATGATCTCGATGCGGCGGTTCAGCGTCAGGTTCTGTGTTCCCTGCGGAGCGGGAGAGGGTTGGGCTATGCAGCCCACGGCCATGCCCAGAACAAGAAGGGTGGCCAGGAAGTGAGTACGAGTCAAGGTGAAATCCTCTCAGAAAAGAATACTCCAACACCAGCGGTGAAGCAGCCGGCTCTTGCGCGACAGACTATTCCCTACTTCCTATTCCTTAATCCCTGTTCTTCAATACGCCGGCGGCAGGTTGGGATCGCGGAAGGCGGAGTTGGAGCGGCGTATGTCGCCAACAGAGCCGAAGTTGGCCAGCGTAAAGCTATAGAGCCACTGGGTCTCGTTGCGGATGGTGCCCAGATTGAAGCGCCGGTATCCGAAGGTGAGGCCGCAGCAGTTCCAGTTGTATACGGCCTGTATGCCGGCGAATTGCAGTGTGTCCAGGTCATAGTCGAAGCCGCCGTTGGCGGCCAGGTTGAAGCCGTTGCCGCTGGGCTTGCCGATGGTGAGGAAGGGCGTCAGTTGCTGGCTTTTAATGGTGGAGGCGGTGCTGCCGCTCTCATCGACGGCGTTCAGCAAGGCGTGGCCCACGCCAATGGTCGTGCGGCCCCAGCTATAGCCGGCATAGAGGTTGTCGGCATTGAATTGCCCGGTCCTGGGGTCGTAGTCCAGATCCCACTGAACGCGCAGGTTGTCGATGGCCTCAAAGCGCAGCCGCGAGGTGATGGGTGCCAGGTTGCGCGACGAGGTCAGGAAGGCGATTCCGGTCATGTCCAGGGTGGCGTCGAAGACGTTGCGGCGGTTAGGAATCAGCGCCCCGCCGAAGTCATCGTTTATGTAGAACTTCTGCGCAATCTTCCAACTGGCCCACTCGCGCGCCTGCGGCGGGCAGTCCTTTGGTTCAGCTTCTTCGCTGGCCGAGGGGCAGGGCTTGTTGACGGTGGGGCGCAGATAAAAGCGCTGGGTGAGCGAATAGCCCACTTCGTCGGTGTTGGTGGCGATGTCTGTGGTGTCGACCAGCAGCACGTTTACTTCCCGCGAGCCGATGCCGCCAACGTACCGGTAGGTGAGCTCCGGTTCGATCACATGGCGCAGCGTGCGGTTCCAGCGGCTAAGCGCAAAGTCGCGCTCGACCACCGGCGCGCGGAGATCGACTGAGGCCTCAAAATCGCCGCGGTTGAATGCATCGTGGCTGATGAAGGGAGTGCCGCCGTTGACGCCTATCAGATCGGGGATCTGACTGAGGGTGTATGCGGTCTCGCGCGCCGCGATCTCCGCGGTTACGTTCCAGCCCCCGGCGGAAAGCGGCAGAAAAAGATGCGGATAAAGGTCGAAGCGGCCGGCGTTGCGCGCGTGGAAGCTGCTCCCGGTTGGGATAGCGGCAGGCTCGGTGCGATCCAGATAGGCCAGCGACGATCCCATCCCCCAATAGAGCTTCGGGGAGCCCAGTGGCCGGTCCAGCACGTCAAAGCGCAGGCTGGGCAGATGGAGAATCCTCGCCTGGTTGTCATTGATCGAGGCTACGGTGCTGCTGCTGGCGGTTCCGGCAAAGCTTTGGAAGCGCTCCAGCGAGAGGGAGGGAATATAGCCCTTGTGCGCGTTGGTGAGCGAGATACTGCTGCGCACATCGGAGCTGACCGCCTCCCAGAAGTTATCGTTGAAGACCAGCCGGTAGATGTAGCTCGACAGGTAATCGATGTTGGCGGCCAGCCGCGTCTCTGTGCTCAGGTCCTTGCGGCCCAGGACATGGATGTCCACGCCGCCCTGATTGACCAGCACCATGGTGGCTGAACCGTAGCTGACAGGCTGCTCGATGCCGCGGTCCACAAGGGCATTCAAGCGCACGGTTGCGTGGTCCAGTCCGGGGCCTTTGTAACGGAAGTCGCCGTTGGGCGCCCAGCCGCGCTTGCTGTAATACTCCGTGCCGGCGACCATATCCATGCTGCGGTTGATCGCCCAGTAATACTGCTCGCCAAAGGTGTAGCCCCTGATTGACGAGCCCGTGCTGATGACCGGGACAAGTAACCCGCTTTCGCGGCCGGTTTCATCCACCGGATGGCGCAGGTAGGGATAGTAAAACAGAGGCACGCCGAGGAACTTGAACAGGGCATTGGAGGTGGAGGCCTTGCCGTCCTCGAGCTTGATGGAACGGGAAATCACTTGCCAGTCCGGCCGGGGCAGGCGGCAGTTGGTGATCGTGCCGTCGATGATCCGGTAGCGCCCCTCGCTGGTCTCCAGCACCACCCTGCCGGTAAAGGAGAACGGGCTCGTGGTGGTATAGACCGTCCTGTTGCCCAGGGTGCGAACTCCCTGCGAGCCATGCACGTTGAAATAGCGCGCGGTGTGCATATTCAGCCGCATATTGCCGTTATCGGCGTAGATCAGCACATCGTTGGGACCGCCGGAAACCTGTAGGTGGCCCTCCGCATCCAGCTCCGTCGTGGATTGGTCGTAGACCACCTTGTCGGCGCGCAGAATGTAGTCGCGGTAGTGGACCACCACATCGCCGGTGAGGGTCCAGGTGCTGCCCAGGCGGCTCTGGTGCTGGGCCTCCCACACCACCGGCACGCCGCTCGGCGGTTCCGGCTCCGGCTGGGCCAGGGGCAGAATCTCCTGGCCGGGGTCGTTCGGAAGGGATGGTGAAAGCCCGGCGCCGCGGGAGCTAGCGGAGGCGGTCACGTCCGCGTTGCCAGCCTCCTGCCCAGCCGGGGATGCCGCATTGCTCAATGCCTGTCCCCCAAGGAGCGGGTGACAGAGGGCCAGCATCGTGATAAACACAAAGTTGCGCAGGTGCATTCCGGGACCAAGGTCAGCATAGCAAAACAGGCCGCCCTGGCATCAGGCAAACGGCGCGCAGCTCTGGCAACAGGCAAAAATCGGATGGTTTCTATAGTGCCCGGTTTCCGTAATCCGGGCTGAGCCTGTTTTAAGACCTCCCTTCCGCCTTGAAAGCAACGTCCTGGAGCCCTTACGGGCTTCAAGGGCCTTGACATGCAGGTTTGGGCGCCAGAAGCGGGGCCAGAAGGCCGTCCCAGAGGCCTTGCCAGGGCCGCTGGCGGTCACCACAGGGGTGTTTCCGGGGGAGTTTGAGCCGTACAGGCCAGCGCGCCGAAGAAACCCTCTAGGCAGGCGTGGGAGCCAGAAGTCGTGCCGGCCAAGCCTGCCGCGCTCTCCTGATACTAGGCCTGGGAAGGCGTAAACTCCCGTCCCGGCACGACCGGCTCTCGAAGACTTACCTGCGCAAAGGCTAAGAAGCCTCCGCCTGTTGAAAAATTACGAGTGCGCGCCCCGCAATGCGGGCACTCCCGCCGGCTGGCTCTTGCCGGAAAGTTTTGCGCCTTCCTGCCGATCGCCCTCCAGGCAGAACTGACGGATCACGCCGTCCAGTTCGCAGGCCAGAGATGCCAGGTTTTTGAGGGCTTCTACGGCTTCTTCCGCGCCTTGCGCAGTCTCCACCGACAATTGAGATATCTGGCCGACGGACTCGGAGATTTCGCCGGCGGCTCCGGTTTGCTCAGTGGCGGCGGAGGCGATCAGGTGAATCTGGTGCTCCACCTCCCGGGAGGACTCCATGATGGCCTCCTGGCTCTTGCGAGCGTTGGCGGCCTCTTCCATGCCGGTTTCCACGGCCTTGCGGCTGTCGTGCATCACCTGAAGGGTTTCGCGGGTCTCATCCTGGATGCTGCGGATGGTGCCTACAATCTCCTCGGTTGCGCCCTTGGTGCGCTCCGCCAGGCGGCGCACCTCTCCGGCGACCACAGCGAAACCGCGGCCATGCTCCCCGGCCCGGGCCGCTTCGATGGCTGCGTTCAGGGCCAGAAGGTTGGTTTGCTCGCTGATCTCCTGAATGACGCTGACTACCTTGCCGATCTCTTCTGAGCGGTGGGCCAGTGAGGTCATTTTTGCCGAGACGGTGCTGGTGGCCGCGGCAATCTTCTCCATGGTCACGGTCGCAGCCTGCATCACCGTCCCGCCCTGGTTGGCGGTCTGTGCCGACTCGCGGCTGGCGCTGGCGGCATGTTCCGCGTTGTGGCTGATCTCGCCGATGGTGGCCGTCATCTCCTGCGCGGCTGCCGCTATCTGGTTGGTCATATTCGACTGGGTATGGGCATTGCCGGCGGCCTGGATGGAGCGGGCGCTCATCTCGGTGGTGGCCGCGGAAAGCGTCTCGGCGCCCTGAGCCACCGACAGCAAGACGCCGCGCATCGAGGCCACGCTGGTATTCAAGGCTGCTGACATGCGGCCTATCTCATCACTTCCCGTCTCCTTCACGCGCACCGTCAGATCCTTCTCCGCCAGCCGCTCCAGCGCGGCCGTGGCTGCCTTCAGCGGTGGGGCAATCAAACGGGTGAGAAGGTAGCCGGTAAGCCCGCACAGCAGCACAATCAGCAGCGTGGCTCCCGTGGCGATCCAGGTGGCCCGGTTGCTGGAGTAGGTTACGGCCGTGGATTCCTCGGCGCCGTGCCTGGCATTGAGCTGGAGATCGTCGGAGACCGACGCCAGTGTGGTGTTGAACTGCGTCATCAACGAGTCCGACGCGATCAGATCCAGCGCATCGCCGGCCTTGCCGGATGCCAGCAATGCATTGGCGCGATTGCTGGTCTCCACATATTGAGAGAAAGCGGCCGTGAACTTCAGGTAAAGCTCGCGCTCGCCCGGATACCTGACGGTCGGTTCGTATACCTTGACTGCCGCCTGATAGCCGGAGATGGTCTTCTCCCGCTTGGCGTTATGGTCCGCCGAGCAAGCGGCTGTCTGGCACAGCAGCATCTCAAGGTCTTCGCGCCGCAAGGTATTGACCGCCCCGCGAATATCAGCCAGGGCCACCACGGCGGGAAATGCGTTGTCGCTTACATCCAGGTTCTTGACCGCGATCTCCCGGAAGGTGATGAACGTGTAGGCGCTCAGCACGATGCAAAGACCACAAACGATGCCGAAGGCGAAGATGAACTTGCGGGAGACGGGAAGATTGCGCAGCCATTGCATACGGGTAGCCCTTTCACGGAGACTCGTGAATTTCATCGGCAATATCCGGGATGACTTGAGGACTTTCGTGCAGGCGCAGGAGCAGAGGCTGTCTGCGAGGGGAGTGCCTGCGTCTTGTCCTTCGGCGTCGCATTGACGGCGGTTAAGGAGCGCCTTAGGCTCATACTATGCATTTCAAAGTCAGCGAACTGGAAAAAGAGCCGATTGATTTTGACCTGGAACTGGCTCCGGGCAAGGTCGATCTGGGCGAGGAGGCCGAGCAGCAGGGGCCGATGGCTGCCTGCGGCCATGCCGAGGTGCTGCACGAGCACCGGGGTCCCAGAGAGATTGTGGCCGACATCCGGCTCAAGGGCCGCTTTCAGGGCAGATTTCAGCTTCCCTGCGCCCGTTGCGTAGAGCCGGTGGAGATTCCGCTGGGGGCTGATTTTGACCTCATTTACCGGCCCGCGGCAGCCGATGCGGAGGCTACGGAACGCTCCATTACTGCGCCGGAGACGGAAATCGGTTATTATCAAGGAGACAGTCTTGCGCTTGAGGATGTGCTGCGCGAGCAGGTGCTTTTGTCCCTGCCGGTCAGGACGCTGTGCAAGCCTGACTGCAAGGGACTTTGCCCGCGCTGCGGTGCGAACCGCAACAGCCAGCCCTGTAATTGTGTCGGGGACGACCCCCGCTGGGAAGCGCTGACCAGCCTTCGCGGCCGGATCGAGTCCAGGTAAGTTCCCAGAGTACATCTGGATCAATTAAGGGTGCCGAAGCCCGTGGCCAGGATACCGCATGGCCTGAAACCGGCCGTAAACGCCTGGACCGCATGAAGCGGGCCGAGTCACGAAAGGAATTCTTGTTATGCCTAATCCGAAACGGCGCCACTCGACGCGCCGCACCGCCAATCGCCGCTCGCACGACTTTCTGACCGCCGTAGGGGTCTCCGAGTGCCCCGCCTGCCACGAGAAAAAGCTGCCCCATCGCGCCTGCCCCAAATGCGGCGAGTACAAGGGACGCGCCGTGCTCGATGTGAAGGAAGAAGCCAAGTAGTTTTCCGCGCCCATGCTCATTGATATTGCGCTTGACGCCGTAGGCACCGATAAAGCTCCTGAAGCGGAGATTCGCGGGGCCATCCTCGCCTGCAAGGCTCTGCCCGTCCGCGTCCACCTGGTGGGGCCGGAGGCGGAGCTGCGCGATCTGCTCGATGAAATGCTGGGTAATGAAGACCTGCCCAATGAGGACCTGCCCATCGTCATCCACCACGCCTCGGAACGCATTGGCATGGAGGAGAAGGTGGCGCACGCCGTGCGCACCAAGAAGGACAGCTCCATCCGCGTGGGGCTCAAGCTGGTGCGCGAGGGCGTGGTGGCGGGTTTTGTCACCGCCGGAAACACCGGCGCGGCCATGGCCACGGCCAAGATGGTGCTGGGCGCGTTGCCGGGAGTCGACCGTCCGGCGCTGGCTATCCCCATGCCCAGCTCCAAGGGCAATCCCTGCGTGCTGCTCGACGTGGGCGCCAACGTGGATTGCAAGGCGGTCAATCTTGCCCAGTTTGCCGTCATGGGCGAAATCTATGCCCGCAGCGTGCTCAAGATCGATTCGCCGCGCGTAGGGCTGCTCAATGTCGGCGAAGAAGAATCCAAGGGCAACGATCTGACCCACGAGGCTTTTCCGCTGCTCAAGGCGCTGCCCATTCGCTTTGTGGGCAACGTGGAGGGCCGCGACATCTTCTCCGGCCAGGCCGACGTGATTGTCTGCGACGGCTTTGTGGGCAACGTGGCGCTCAAGACCAGCGAGGGCGTGGGCCGCTTTGTGCGCGATGTGCTGCGCGAGTCGCTTACCCGCACGGTGACCAGGCAGGTGGGCGCGTTGCTCTCCCGCCAGGCCTTCAACGAATTCCGTCATCGCCTGGACTATCGCGAATACGGCGGAGCGCATCTGCTGGGAGTGCGCGGAGTGTGCATCATCGGCCACGGCTCCTCCAACGACCGCGCCATCTATAACGGCATTCGCGTGGCCTACGAAGCGGCCAAGGGGGGCATCATCCAGAGCATCGAAGCCGAATTTGCCAACCACCCCAAGATGGTCAGCCATGGGCCAGGCGCGGAAGCCGCCTCAGATTCGGCTGCCGGCCCCGACGCGACCATCCAGTAGAGCCTCATGGCTGCCGATTCCATAGATCTTCCCGCCTTCGACCCCTCAGTAGTTGCACAACTGGCCTGCCCCGCCTGCCACGGCGCTCTTCGCCTTGAAGAGGCCCGGCTTATCTGCCAATTCTGTGGCCGCGCCTACCCAATTGTCGAAGGAATTCCGGCGTTGATTGCTGGGCGAGAGAGTTCGCGGGGCTGAGAATCTTCGCTTGCCGCTATCGCCGGTGATAGAACGGCAGCACAATCAGCAGGGCGAAGCCGATGGCCGCGGCCAGTGCCAGCGCCAGCAGCCCAAAAAGCAGCGCCAAGCTCGGGCCCTGGGCAAGCCTGTCCTCTGCAAGGGGTTCAGGCGGTTCTCCGCCGCTGGGGCCGGACTGCAGGCGCTCAGGCTTGCTCATCCCTCATCCCTTAGCGCCTCGACCGGGTCCAACTGGGCGGCCCGGGTGGCCGGCATAGTGCCGAAGAAGATGCCCACCGAGATGGCCGAGGCCAGCGCAATGGCCACCGACCACACGGAGATGGGCAGGTCAAAGTCGGAGAAGAAGCGGACCGACAGCGGCACGGCCAACCCCACGACGATGCCGACAATGCCGCCGATCAGAGAGATGATGACCGCCTCTGCCAGGAATTGGAGCTTGATCTCGCGATAGGTGGCGCCCAGCGCCTTGCGGATGCCGATCTCTCGCGTGCGCGCCCGCACATTGGCCAGCATGATGTTCATGATGCCCACCCCGCCCACCATCAGGGTAACGGCGGAGACCAGAAACAGCACCGCGGTCAGAATGTCGGCAACCCTGGCGGCTGTTGCCAGAACTTCCTTGAGAGTCTGCGTTCCATAAATCGAGCCAGGCCGGTGGCGCGCCTGGACGATGCGCTTGATCTCGCTGGAGGCTTCCGTCACCTCGTCCATGCTGTGCATGGAAAAGTAAATCTGGCTTACGTTTTCCGTTCCCGTAAAATAACGGGCCACCGAATAGGGAATCAGAATGGTCTGCTCCTGTATCTCCGAGATGCCGAAGTCGTCCACGCTTTGCCTGAAGACGCCAATGATTGTGAAGGGGATGCCGCTGATCTCGAAGTTCTGGCCAACGGCCGCATCTGAACTGCCGAAGCGCTGCCGGGCGAAGAGTTCCGTAACCACCGCGCACTTGATGTGCGCCGCGTCGTCCTCGTCGTCCAGAAAACGGCCCGCGGGCACCAGCAGGTTACGGATCTGCTGATACTGCGGGCTGACGCCCAGTATCAGCGTGTCCTTGACCACTCCCCTGCCAAAGCTGATGGGGACATGCATCTGCATAACCGGCGAGGAGTACATCACGCTGGGCAATTGCGCCAGTACAGCCTTCTCGTCCTCGCGCGTGAGGTAATCGTTGAAGGCCGTGTGCTCGGAGCCGACGGCCCCGCCGCCGTTATACTCCAGCTCCACCGAGTTGGTCTCCAGCTTCTCCAGCTCCTGCAAGATGAATTGCTTGCCGGTCAGCCCGATGGTCACCACCAGGATGACCGAAGCGGTGCCGATGACCATGCCCAGCGCGGTCAGTGCAAAGCGGATCTTGCTGGAGCGAAAGCTGTCCACGGCCAGCTTGAGAATCTCGCTGAGCACCATGGTGCGGCGGGCGCTCAGAAGCGTCTCCTCAAAGGTATGAAGGCGGTTATGATCGGTCGGATTCATCGCTTCCTATATAGATTACAGCCAATAACTGGGTGTCCCACCCTCGCCGCGTTTTTGTTTTTGCGGCTAGGGTGGGTGGTTGTTGCATTTCAAATGGGGCGGATCAATGAGGCAGAAGAGGGAAAGTACAGTTTGCTAGAGTTCCGCTCTTCGGTCCCGAAGCGTCTCCCGAATGATCTCACGCATCTCAGGGTCGTGAAGCACATTGATGCCAAGTCCTTTCAGACCGAGAAGAATGCGATTAGCCTCGGGCGATTCAATTCCCCAAAACATCTTCCATGGCTTGCCATCCGTCTCGAGCAGAATCCCATAGTAGTGTTCACTCCGGCCTTTAAAGACAATGGAATAGGAAGCACTGACGATCTCAGTTACCGGCATGGAGCGCGTCACCCTGCGGTTGCCAAAGCTCACCCATGGGATCTTCGACCAGGTCAGTGTAGAGCGATCACAATGAAGCCGCTCGCAGAAAGGCAGAAGGTAGCGAATACCTACAGCGAACAAGAAGGCATTCAATACCAAAAGCAAGGCAAAGGGAATCACATTGGAGACAAAATCAGACGAACCTGGGCGCGAGTTAATAGCCGTTTTCCAGATGCTTGGATTGCGCCCATGACCAAAGCACGAGAAATAAAGCATGACCAAGGCGAATAGAACGAAGAAGCTGCCAATCAAGTGAGGGGATGGCTTTGGATTTGGTAATTTCGAGGAACGAAGAGGAACATCGCACTCGACATCGACCGAATCCGCGCTGACTTGAATTTGGTAATTACTTATACGCATGGTTTTGAGCGATTATAACGCGGACTGCTTCGCCGCCAGACTCAGGAAACCGGTGCATAGTGCGCAAAAACAACCCCGGCCAAAGCCGGGGCTGCTGTTAAACAAAAGATGGACGGACTACGCCTTGGCCACTACGCGGCCCACTTCTTTCAGGCGGGCCGCCTTGCCGCGCAGCTCGCGCAGGTAGAACAACTTGGCGCGCCGCACCTTGTAGCTGCGAATCTTTTCGATCTTGTCAACCACCTTGGAGTTGAACGGGAAGATGCGCTCCACGCCCTGGCCAAAGCTCATCTTGCGCACGGTAAACGTGCCCTGCGGGCCTTTGTTGATGGCGATCACCAGGCCCTCGAAGGCCTGCAAGCGCTCCTTGTCGCCTTCCTTGATCTTCACCTGGACGCGAACCTGGTCGCCGGGCACAAACTCGGGAAGGTCGGTGCGCCTGAGCTTGTCGGCCAGGCGCTGCATTACGGGATGTATGGACATTGGATTTTTCCTGCTGTTGGACTCAGAATTTTCAGTTTACTACAAATAAGTGGGTTTACGCCGTGCCTTTAGGCGCTATAGTTTCGTGTATGGACGAGAAACGCGAATTGCTGCGCCACACTCTGGCTACCGTTGCCTACCGGGCCGCCCGCGCCCTTGAAGGCGCTCCCGGCCACTTTGCCGGTTTCGACGCCGCCGGCCGCCTGCCGGTGCAGATTCTGGCTCACATGGGCGACCTCTTCGAATGGGCGCTGAGCATGGCCATCGGCGAGGAGCGCTGGCGCGACTCTCAGCCGCGCGCCTGGGCCGAGGAACAGCAGCGATTTTTCCAGTCGCTCCAGACCCTGGACGCCTTTCTGGCCTCCGATGCGCCGCTCCGCGCTCCCGCCGAGCGGCTTTTCCAGGGACCCGTGGCCGACGCGCTCACCCATGTGGGTCAATTGACCATGTTGCGCCGCCTCTCCGGCAGCCCCGCCATCGGGGAAAACTTTTTTGTCGCGGAGATCAAGGCCGGCCAGGTGGGCGCGGCTCAACCCGCGGCGGTCAAGCCATTCAAAACGCGTTAGCAAGTAATATCGATGAATGATGGGTGCCCTAGGTCCCTCGCATTTGGGGACCTGTGATACCACGAATCTCATGCGCGAAGCGCGCCCGCCTGGACGGCCAGTCCCCCCACCGCAGGTGGTTATTGGAACGCCAGCGGCTTCCAGTCGCTATTGTCTTTAAGCGCCAGTTGAATCGGCCTCGGCGGGCCCTGCGGCGGAACGGTGACTTCCATCCACAACTCCTGGCCGGGCATGAGCCGGGTCGGGTCCGCGGCGTGCTCGGCGATGTAAAAATCCACCGGCTCGTCGAGGCGCATCGCATCGCAGGAGGAATCCGGCATGGCCGTTACACCTACGCCCTTCGAGGTAAGGTCGGCCTCCGGAATCCGTATAGCCACCAGCTTGTTATTGTCCACCTTAAGTTTGGCGCGGAATCGAACGAGAAACTCCGGGGTGATGGTAAATCCGTTTGGCTTTGTGGTGCCGTCGCTGTTGCGCGGGAAGACGGCGTGCAGGGCGCTGGGCAGCGTGCTCTGGCAGCCGTCCACGGTGAGTTGCAGGCGCAGGTAACGGCCGCGCATCACTAACTCAGGATCGTAGGCCGTCGCCCGCGTCCAGACCCGCGGGCAAGAGGAGCGCTGGTAAAGATACTTGCCCGCGATGGTGGAAATCAGCGCCAACTGAATCAGAAGCAGCACGATGGAGGTTTTGGAAAACTTCATAGCTCCTCCTCAGCGGAAACGTCCGCTTTTCCCATGCCGGTCACCAGTTTGCGGCGCCATTTTTCCAGCGCCCATCCTCCCGCCAGGAAGAGAATCCCTAGGCCGATCAATCCCAGCGAGCGGTCCATTTTGTCCATAATGTCGCTGAAGTAGAACCAGCCCACGGCGATGGCGAAACCAACAATGCCCAGGTTGACCAGCGCCTGTGATGTCTGCCGCACGCCCCACCAGATGATGAAGACGGCAAAGGCTGCCACCAGCGCATGGGCGGCGAGGTTGGGTTCGTCGCGGTAAGCAGTGCCGTTGTTATAGCTCTCGGTCCAAATTCGATGACACCAGGGCAATGCAATCGAGAAGAAGATCGCAACAGCCACAGGAATCACGCTCTTGCTGAATTTGAAGACGGCAAACAAGAGCGGCAGCACGGCAATGAAAATCCAGCCCCAGGTGCGGGTTCCGAGAGACAGGTAGGTCTGATCTCCCCACGAACGCCAGCCCTCCAGCAGGACGACAATTCCCACGACGGAGGCAATGGCCGCAACTGCGAAGAGAATCCACGGGACAATCTTGCGCTTGGAGCCGAGGAAGAAGGTCAGATACAAAACTGCCCAAACGACTATAAATCGGCCCACGTATACGTTTTCGCCGATGTGGCCTTCGGCGTAATAGGAAAACTCCGAAATCAGCCACGCCGGAAAGAGCAGCAGGGTCAGCGTCTGTTGCGCCTCGTCGTGCAGCAGAATCCATCCGGCCAGCGCGGCCAAAGCCCAAAGCAGCACCGCCGTCGGCCAATGCTCCTGAATGTTGAAGATCTGCCCCACCAGCGCGATGGCCGCGCCGGTGGAGAGGGTGCCCACGGCGTGCAGGGCCGTCGAAAGCACGCGGAAGCGTTTACGCGCCCAGCTCCCTCCGAGGTGGAAGACGCTCACCATTCCCAGCACCACGGCGAAGCGCGCGCCGGGCCCGATCCGGTCCCAGTGGGCGGAAACGAACAGCGCCACGCCGCAAGCCAGCAGAATGGCTCCCAGAATCAGCGCGACGAGGACCTGCCAGCGCAACCCGGCGGGCTTCTTCTGCTCGCTTTCCCAGGCGCGGATGCGGCGAACGGTGGCCCCATCCAGGATGCCGGCCGTTTGCCAGCGGGTTAACAACGATTCAAAGTCAGCCATAGCAGTTGGCAAAAGTAGAACACATTTTTGTGGGCTGCGCGGCAGAAAATACGCAGGGCAAGCCGCGCAATAGGAAGGGTGCACGCGGAAGCCGGAGAGCCTGCCGATAGACACCGGCCGGCGCGCAGAGTAGAATTCCCGCATTATGCGCAACATACTCGTGGTCCTTGGCCTGCTTGCCGTGGCGGCTCTGCCCCCTGCCGTTGCCGCGCAGGATCGACCCTCTGAATACGCCACGCTGCTCGCCTCGCTGAAGGCGGGAAATACCAGTATCGACTACACGCGCCTGCGCCTCAGTTACATGGACTCGCCCGAATACAAGGCGGCCAAGGATGTCTCCAAGTCCGAGGAGGCAATGAGCGATGCGCTGAACAAGAAGGATTATCCTGCGGCTCTCAAAGACGCCGAAGCTGTGCTCGAGAGCAATTACGTGAATATCGATGCGCATTTCGTGGCCCTCGTTGCTAACCAGGAGATGGGCGCGATGGACAAGGCGGAATTCCACAGAACAGTCTTTCGCGGGCTGCTCAACTCCATCCGCAATTCAGGCGATGGCAAGTCGCTGGAGACGGCCTGGGTGGTGATCAACGTCCACGAGGAATATGTACTCTTGCGCGTCCTCGGCTTCCGGCCCTCGCAGCAGAGCCTGGTGAATCAGAACGGCCACTCCTACGACGTCATGAAAGTGAAGAACGCCGAAGACGGAACCGAGCAGACCTTCTACTTCAACGTGGATATTCCTTTCAAGCACTACGGCTTCTGAGGGAAATCTCGCGGGCTTTCCAAGCCGGGCTTCGCGACGGGTGTGCCGCCGCCGTATCATCAAGGAGTATGCGTTTCGAGATCGTCACCATCTTCCCGGAGTTTTTCTCGAGCATCTTCGAGAACGGGATTCTGCGCCGCGCCCTGGCCGAGGGGCTGGTGACGGTGGAAGTGCACGATCTGCGCGCCTTTACCCACGACCGTCATCGCACCGTCGACGACCGCCCCTTTGGCGGAGGCGAGGGGATGGTGCTGAAGCCCGAGCCGCTGGCCGAAGCGCTGGCCTCGCTGGGGATTCGGTCGAAGGCGGAGCGGCAAGAAGATTCGCAAGCTGCGGAAAGTATTCCGTCGGAGGGAGGCGGGGGTTTTAACCCCCGCATAGTGCCAACAAATTCAACGAGGGCTTTAGCCCCGGAGGGAAAGCCTTCAAGCAACCCCGCGCCCCGCACCCGCGTGATTCTGCTTTCCGCGCAAGGCCGCCCCTTTACCCAGGCCTTGGCCCGTGAACTCGCCCGCACGGAGCGCGTGGTGCTGATCTGCGGCCGCTACGAAGGCGTAGACGAGCGCATCAACCAGCTCTATTGCGACATGGAGCTGTCCATTGGCAACTATGTGCTGAGCGGGGGCGAACTGGCCGCCGCCGTGGTGGTGGATGCAACCACGCGCCTCGTGCCCGGCGTGCTGGGCAACGAGGCCTCTGGAGAATTCGAGAGCTTTGGCGTGGCTGACGCCGAGATTGCCGCCGCCGAGGACGGCGTCCCGCGCTCGCAGCACGGCTCTGGGGGCCTGCTCGACTACCCGCACTACACCCGCCCGGCGGAGTTTGGCGGCCTGCGCGTCCCCGATACCCTGCTCAATGGCGACCACACCGAAATTCGCCGCTGGCGGCGCGAGCAGCAGTTGCGCAAGACCCTGGCCAACCGCCCGGATTTGCTGGAGGGAGCCGCGCTCAGCAAGGAAGATCGCAAGCTGCTGGAAACGATCCGTGAGAAAACAGAATAGAGCGTGCTTCAGTAATCCCTCATGTGATTCCAGAGCACCTACTCTGAAATTATCCTGATCGTCTGGAGCCATGTCTCCACCAACAGAGGCCATGCCGTCACCGGAAGCTTCGTGCGCCGCAGCCCGAAGGCATGACCGCCCTGCGCATACAAATGCTTCTCCACGGGAACTCCAGCTTTCTTCAGGGCAGCATAGTAACTCAGCGAGTCCTCTACACGGTCCACGTGGTCATCCTCATCTTGCAGCAAGAACGTAGGCGGCGTCTGGCTGGTGATATGAGTACGAATATCCGGATTTAACGCAAAACTATTTTTAGCAAGCGACAGATGTCCCGGATAAATAGCCACTGCAAAATCCGGGCGGCAGCTTTCTTTGTCGGCTGCATCGACGGGCGGATACAAACGCTGCTGAAAATGCGTGCTCATCGCTGCCACCAGATGCCCGCCCGCCGAAAACCCGAGGACTCCGATCTTGTGCGGATCGATATGCCACTCCGCGGCGTGAAAGCGCACCAGCCCCACCGTCCTCTGCGCGTCTTCCAAGGCTATCGGTGATTGCGGATATGCGCCCCAATATGGGGCCGACCTGGGAGCTGGCACACGGTACTTCAAGAGCACGCAAGTGATTCCCCTGGAGGTGAGCCAATCGCAGGCCTCCGTGCCTTCGAGATCAATGGCCAGAATCTGATAGCCCCCGCCGGGAAAGACAACCACCGCAGCGCCCGTATTCTTTCCCGTGGGCGAATAGACGGTCATTGTAGGACGCGAGACGTTGTCCACCTCCATCACCTGCATACCGCCAACCAGATCGTCCTTCCCCGATAACTTGACGATCTCTGGCCCTGTGACAGGCCGCGCGTCAGGCGCCGCTCCCGGCCAGATCGGGATTTGTGTATGACCTGGCGATGGCTGCCAGACAGGCGTCTGTGCGTTCAGACTGCAGAACGCAAACACAACACTGAGAGCAAAGATCAAAGGCTTCATCACAATCCTCTACATTTGCTGGTTAGGCTTCACTTCGGAGGGCGCATTCAGCTCCACCAGCCCCTCGGGCAACGCCATTTCGACGCGTTTCGCTTTGAGGTCGATCATTCGCAAGTAGCTCTTGGCAAAGGGGATAAGGACTTCGCCTGCTGTACCGCGCACCACCAGCAGCGCCACCGGGCCGGCGGTCTGGTCCACGCTCTCGATGTCGCCCACCGTCACAGGTTCTGCCCCGGTCACGTCAATCAGAGTGCAGCCGATCAGGTCGCCGGTGTAGACCTCATCCTCGGCCAGAGCGGCCCGCTCGGAGCGTGGAATAGCCACGATCAGTCCCTTGAGGGTCTCGGCCGCCGAGATCGAGTCCACCCCGGCAAAGTGCAGCACGATGCCGCCCTTGTGCAGCCAATGGGCGAGGAGTTCAACCTCGCGGGGGAGTGCGCTAGCCGCCGTTGGGAGGGCGGATTTTGAAGCAGAATCAGCCAGCAGCCAGAGCCGCCTTCGTTCGGCAAATTTTTCAGGGAAATCGGTGAGAATGTCGGCGAAGACCTCGCCTTTGCGCCCCTGTGTGTGGCGAATGTGCGCCAGCCAGACCCACTCTTCAGGCGGGTTCATGGCTGCCTCCAGAGGGGTGCCGGATGCATCGTCAACGGACCTCTCAGGGCTCGTCTTCTTCCAGGATGTCGAGCGTGTAGCGGTGATGCACCTTCATGCTGACGGCGCCCAGGATGGTGCGTACCGAGCGTGCAGTGCGCCCCTGCTTGCCGATCACCTTGCCCACGTCCTGC
>Ga0326727_10003316_pt1 | contig 51907 bp, 37 predicted proteins | sample MB2enrmetagenome_FD_207643 | JGI IMG/M metagenome (GOLD analysis project Ga0326727, IMG submission 207643) | Lab enriched peat soil microbial communities from McLean, Ithaca, NY, United States - MB29MY | ecosystem: Environmental > Terrestrial > Soil > Wetlands > Peat | place: USA: New York...
CTACTTTGGCCTTGAAGGCCGCACTGTGTCGTTTCCGTTTTGCTTTCATAAGTCTGCTCTTTCTTATCTACAGCAAACCAGCAAAAGTCGAACTTTACCCGTGGTCTAAAAATAGGGGTCCACCTCTGTTCATCCGCCTAAAAAAAGGGGAAACCAACGACGTTGCTATGGTCTTCGGGGTTCACCCAAGGCATTTCCCGAATCGGCCAGTCGCAAATAGGGATGGATTTCAATACATTCCAGACGAAGGCGGGGACAATGAGCATTTACCTAAAGAGTTTTTTGGGCTTTACAGGCTTGAGGTTTCCGAGAACCGGGAATAAAAGCCCTGTTTCCTTTCTGTACGATTTCACCATCTTGGAATTCATATTCCACGAAACCTTGCCATCCGGCATCACCATAAAAGATTTCCTCGCGTATCTCCGCTGCGGAAGATCAACTTATGACTGCTAAATGCTCATGCCAACATTGCAACGGCCACATTGAATTTGACACTAATGGCTTCCAACCCGGCATGTGCATTCAATGCCCGCATTGTGCAATGGAAACCGCACTTTTTGTTCAACCGTCGCCAGCAGTCCGCAAGCCCGCAAAAGGCAGACGGCTTAAGCTGTATCCGACAACGCTAAGAGGGATTTTGGCCGCCTTTGCAAGAATTGTCATCATTGCGGCCCTCGCATACCCAATTTATGACGCATCCGAGGAGCTGAGAAAGGGGGCGGAATCGTTGGGACACGGGGCTGCCCTACTCAAAACCAGAATCGAGGCGACTGCTGAGGCAATGCGCGAGGCGCCGCGCGAGGCGGAAAAGTTCAAGAAGGAGTTGGCGAGGATAGACGCGATTGGGAAGGACGATTCACTCACAAAATCCACGGAAGATGAAGTGGCCGCCATGCACCATGTGAAAGAAGCCCGGACTCTGAACGAGAAACTTAAGGGCGCCTTTGGCTGGAATTTTGGCGACCGAATTTCAGACCGTGTTCAGCTTGACGAAAACGGGACGGCTCGATTTCAACCGAGCCAAAGTCCCTATAAGCGCGGATTTGTAACCTGCCGCGAGGATCGAACTGTATATGAAATCATGGCTTATGCTGACCCTGAGCACAAAGACGCCATTGTTCAGAAGCTAAAGAAACGATATGGAGCGGGTGAGCAGTATGAGGACTTTTATTCCTGGGAAAATGATGAGCAGGAAATTCACGCCATTCAATATGAGGGCTGGTTTGCTGTATGCTACACCGATAAAACGCTCCGCGGACATTAGCTCTCGCCGCGCCACCCCATTTCAAGAACGATGCGCGGATGAAGCTGGCATTACCCGTCCGACATTCTACCGCCTGCTTCGAGATGCTCAAGCCGCGGGGACAATCGCCAAAAACAGCGACGGGCGATGTCTGGTATCAAATGGTCTCAAAGCTCCGATTGATACCGCTGACACCTCACAGTCTCAACACCCTTTAGGGGTTGAGACGTGAGACTAAGGGGAAAAATGAAGTCCCAACTCCCGAAAACAGCGCCCCATGAACGCCGCTACGGTGGAAAATCCACCTTGAACAATTCCGCCAATGGTGGTTAAATCGCCGTCGTCAACAAAAGCGAAAGACCAGACAAGAATGAATTCAGAACAATTCACCGCTGTCGTAAAACAGGCTCAGGTGCGGTTTGGCTGCACCGAAGCGCAAGCAGTGCGGCTCGCAAAGTCGTTTGCGTCCGACGTGGGCAAGAGCTTGATGGTTGGCAAAGTATCGGGCGAGACGGGGCTTGCGACACTGCCCTTCCCAGACGGGGTAAATTGGGTTGCAATGACCCCTGCAATCCGGCTTGTGCGGTTGCTCCAACAAATTGAGGCAATGGACAAGGCAAATATCGGTCTTCCGTTTAATGCCAAGTTCGAGTTGACGCCAGAAATGGATAGTTGGTTGCGAAAAGTAACCGAACCGTCGGCTAAACTGGTAGAGCCGATCATTTCACAGGGACCATCAAACCCGCCCGTATATGTGCCGGAAGCATTCAAGCGGTGTCGTTTCTGCCGCAGGCCAGCGATGCCTGGCTCAGACCTCTGTTATACTTGCGAATCGGACTAAAACATCATGGCCATTATGCGACAAATCCTCGCGGGCGAATTCGTGGATAAGTCAATTCATTTCAAATTCAGAGTTCTTGCTTAGGGCCTTAACGCAAAGACGCAAAGATGCAAAGACGCAGCGCGGCCAGCCGCAACCAAAGGGAGGCGACCACGGATTTCACGGATGGCACGGATAAGAAGTGGCGGGGCTTCCATCCGTGAAATCCGAGAAATCCGTGGTCAAAAATCTTTCCGAAAATGAATGACTTTGACGGATTGCGGTACAAAGAACACAAAAAATGAACAATACAAGTACCTCTCTATGTGTTCTTTGGGTTCCTTGGCGGCAAAATTTTTCCTTCTCCGTTTGCTCCGCTGCTCCCGTGACATTCCCGATTGAGCCCCGCAGCGCGCCAGCCTCTGACGCAATTGCAAATTTAAAATTTTCAATTTCCAATTTTCAATTCAGACGTGAAATCTGTGATTCCCCTGCTTTGGTTGCGACCCGCCGCCCTGTGCCTTTGCGTTGAATTCTTCCCGCCTGCTTGCGACGTCTTGCAACAGGTTACGCGCCATGTTTATGCCCTGCGCCATCCCCGTCCGGCTGAACAAGCGCGTCTGTGGGTTCCGGCGCCCTTTCACCAGACGAACGGGATCAGGCGGAAGCGCGTGCGCAGGCAGTACTCGGCATAGCCGGGCAACTCCCGCCCAAGCACTTTTTCCTCGTTCAGCAGGCGCAGGACCACAAGGGGGATCAGGACGGCAGAGGCCGGCAAGGCGAAATACGATCCGAGCGCCAAGGGGAAAAAAAGAAACATCACCATCCCCACCAAATACAGGGGGTGGCGTACTAGGCGGTAGGGGCCGGTGGACACGACCGCCTGCCCGGCTTCGATTTGAATGACGCTGGCAGCGAAACGGTTGATGCTGATAACCCAAATGATCAAGAGGTAGCAGCCAAGCACCACCGCCAGAGAAAGAACCGTCAGCCACGGCGGCGCCGGCCCCGGAAATGCGCGCGACCAGCCAAACCGATAATCCAGTCCTGACAGGCACAAAGAGAACACCAAGAGCGCCCGCACCAGTATGATGATGATTTTCTGTGCGCCCACTTTCTCCCTGGTCAGCAGCCTGCGCTCCAGCAATTTGGGATCCAGTTTGTAAAAGTAGATTCCAGCGCCCACACCGACTGTGAGCTGCAGGGCCAGGAAGGCCCAGGCCTGCCAGAATTTCAGCGAGCCGGCAGAAATAAACAACGTCCCCGCCATGCAGAGCAGGCCGATAAAAGCACGGCGAATCAACTTTGATTTGAGACTCATCCCGTCCGACATCGTCGCGGGATAGGATGGTCGGTTCGGGGCCGTTTGCAAACTAAACAACGTCCCGTCCTGTAATGCGTCCGTGACGGCGGGCCGAGGAAGGGTAGGGTCGCCTCGCCGAGGCGACCGTCGCGGCAAGAACCACCCGCGGAGGGCTCGGCGACTACACTCGGGCTCAAGTGAATAGCCGCGAAAAAGCCCAAAAGGCGCACAACCACAGGACCCTCTGCACTGCAATCTCTCAGAATCACGCATTCCCGACGAGATTTTCAGTCCGCCGCTTTACCAGAAAAATTCATTGGGCGGGGGAATGATCGGCAAGGAACGGGAAAAGAGTTTGCAGTCTTATTCCTCTGCCGAACATTCCTTTGCCTTTTTGCCTTCCCACCTGCCTTGTCCATCATCGTTTTGGTTGCGGCTTGCCGCGCTGTGCTTTTTGCCTGCCCCGCAAGCCTGTCCCGCCATAGCTTTAGCGACGGCGGAAGCCTCGCGGCGGCGGCGGGTGCCTTTTTGCGGCCATGTAATTGTATTCAATCCCGCGGCCTCCCCTGTAAAAGTCCGGCTTTTTCCCGTATTTCCGGTATTTCGCGGTTTGCTCCCTTTCCCATATTGGCACGGTTCTTGAGGTCTCGTGCTTCATGCGCTCTTTATTCCCGTTCCCGCTCGTTCGGCGGGGATCGGGGCAAGCCCGAAAAAAAAGTGAAAAAAAACGTGCGAAACCACAAAAGTGTGGTATAGTGCCCAAGTCAGGGCATGTTCTTTGACATGTTGACGGCCTCGCGGAAGGGATTTCCCGGAGCCTGCGACCGGGAATCGGCGGCGGGATGTTGGCGGCGCGGGCCGCATCGCGCCCGCGCGATCCGGAGCAATATCGCCCTCTGTGCCTCGCCCTCCACATCCCGCCTCCGCCCCCGGCAGCGCCGGCCACCGAAAACCATAAGCTGGAACGATGCAATTGGAACCACAGATGGACGCGGATAAACGCGGATAAGACAGGGCGATGATAAGCCTTATTCTGTGTCAGGATGGAGCCACCGAACCGTGGCCGGAAGGACCATGGAGAAAACCGCTTTTCTGCGCCGTCGAATCTGTGTTCATCTGTGTTCATCTGCGGTTCTCTTCTGCAAGGATTCGGCTAATCTGCGGTCTCCATCGCGGCCCCAACCGTAAGAAAACAGCGGAATTAGCACCAAATCGCACCAAATCGCACCAAATCGCACCTAAAAAAATATTTAAATGGCAAAAAAGAGCCACTTCGCCCCGTTTTTATTTGACCGCGGGCGGTTTTGGAGCAATCAATCCGGGTAATTTTTTGAAAAGGCGATGAAACCGATCAAACTCTCCGACCTCATAGAAGCGGTGGAATTCGATTTCGTGGAAAGCGAGACGCGCCTTGATCTGCAAGAGGGCTGCGTCGTCACGGTGGACCGGTCGGTCTTGAGCGCGGCAGAGGAGGGCGAGGAGCAGTCGCTGGACAACCTGCCGGACTGGCAGAAGAAGGAGGTGGAAATCGCGCGGGCCATCGCCCAACAAGTTTGATTTTCACGAATACCGCCAGATGGAGCGGTTCATCGGAACGGTGAAAGACGCCGAGGCCGCCGAGCAACTGTGGCGGGCAATCAAGGGCAAAGGCGCGTTTCGCTACTTCAAAGACACGGCCAGCCGCCTGGGCTTGCTGGAGCGATGGTTTCAGTATCGCGCTGACGCGTTGAAGGAGTTTGTCGTCGAATGGGCGGAAGCCCACAATATAGCCTATGAGGATGACCTCAAAGGGGGCCGCTCCTCCTCCTAATCTTAATCCTAATCTTAATCTTAATCTCCTCTCATTCGGATTAAGAACGGATTAGGATTAAGATTAGGATTAAGAGTAAGAGTAGGGTTGGGATTACACGCTCATGCTGAGGAGGAATTCGATGTTGCTGCCGGTCTTCTTGAGTTTGCCCAGCAGCAGTTCCATGGCCTCGACGGGCGGCACGCCGGTCAGGGCGCGGCGCAGGAGGACCACTTTGTTGTACTCGTCGGGATGATAGAGCAGCTCTTCCTTGCGCGTGCCGGAAAGTTCCACGTTGATGGAGGGGAAAATGCGCCGGTCCACCAGATGGCGGTCCAGATTGACCTCCATGTTGCCCGTGCCCTTGAATTCCTCAAAAATGACTTCGTCCATGCGCGAGCCGGTGTCCACCAGCGCGGTGGCGATGATGGTCAGCGAGCCGCCTTCCTCGATGTTGCGCGCCGCGCCAAAAAAGCGCTTGGGCTTGTGCAGCGCGTTGGCGTCCACGCCGCCGGAAAGAATTTTGCCCGAATGGGGCTGGACGGTGTTGTAGGCGCGGGCCAGGCGGGTGATGGAGTCGAGCAAAATGACCGCGTCGCGCTTGTGCTCGATCATGCGCTTGGCTTTTTCGATGACCATCTCGGCCACTTGCACGTGGCGTTCGGGCGGTTCGTCGAAGGTGGAGCTGATGACCTCGGCCCCGCGGCAGGTGCGCTCCATGTCGGTGACTTCCTCGGGCCGTTCGTCAATGAGAAGGATGAAGAGATAGGCTTCGGGATTGTTTTTGAGGATGGCGTTGGCCAGTTTTTGCATCAAGACGGTCTTGCCGGTGCGCGGCGGGGCCACGATCAGGCCGCGCGTGCCCTTGCCGATGGGACAGACCAGGTCCAGCACGCGGGTGGACAATTCGTCCTGGGCCGTTTCCAGCAGGTAGCGCTTGGTCGGGAACAAGGGGGTCAGGTTGTCGAAATGCGTCTTGTCCTTGGCCTTGTCCGGGTCTTCGGTATCCACGGCCTCGACTTTGAGCAGGGCGAAGAAGCGCTCCTTGTCCTTGGGGGGACGGATTTGGCCGGCGATCAAGTTGCCCGTTTGCAGGTCAAAGCGGCGGATTTGGGAAGGGGAGACGTAGATGTCTTCCGGGCAGGGCAGGTAATTGAAACTGCGGGAGCGGAGAAAGCCGAAGCCTTCGGGCAGGACTTCCAGCACACCCTCGGAGAAGAGCACGCCGGCGCGTTCGGCGTCTTTCTGGAGGATTTGGAAGATCAGCTCGTGCTTGCGCATGGTGCCGAAGTTCTCAATGCCCATCTCGCGGGCCTTATGATTGAGTTCGGGCATGGCCATGGCTTGGAGCGCGGCGATGTTGGTCGTCCCGCCGTTGCGCTGGACTTTGGGGCGGGCCGGCTCGGCCTCGACGGCGGTCTCGACGGCGCGGGTCGGGGGTTCGAGCCTCATCTCCGAGGGTGGAGAGGGGTCTGGCGGCGCCCGGACCGGAGGGGGGGGTTCAATGGGAGTGGCCGGGGCGGATTTGGCGCTCTTGCGAGCGGCTTTTTTAGTGGCGGCTTTTGGCATAGGCAAAATTCAAATGTCAACGCAAATTCGAGGATTGGGCGGGTCCCATAGCTCTAACCCATTGGAGGCGGAAGATTTGAAAACGTTCAAACCGGCGGCCAATTTGCGGGATTGCCCAATAGTCTATGTTAATACGGCAACGGATACCGCGCCGTTAATTCCCGCACACGTTGTCTGACTTGGTGCGCCGTGTCAAGATTCTTAATATCCAGCAAAACCTCGCTGATCATGTCGGCGATGGCCGCCATATCCGGCTCTTTCATCCCGCGGCTGGTCACCGCCGGGGTGCCCAGGCGCAGCCCGCTGGCCAGGAAGGGCGAGCGGGTGTCGAAGGGGATCGTGTTTTTGTTGACTGTTATCCCGGCCTCGTCCAGCGCGGCCTGGCATTCCTTGCCCGTCATTCCCCGCGCTCCGACGTCCACCTGCAGCAGGTGATTGTCCGTCCCGCCGCTGACCAGGCGGAAGTGGTTGTGGAGCATCCCCTCGGCCAGGGCCTTGGCGTTGAGGAGGATTTGCTGCTGATAGGCGCGGAAGGCGGGCTGGAGGGCTTCGTGAAAACAAACGGCCTTGGCGGCGATGACGTGCATCAAGGGGCCGCCTTGGACGCCCGGAAAAACCTGGGAATCAATCTCCTTGGCGTACTTTTCCTTGCACAGGATCAACCCGCCGCGCGGCCCGCGCAACGTCTTGTGCGTCGTGCTCGTCACAAAATCCGCGTGTTCCACCGGGCTGGGATGCAGTCCGGCGGCGACCAGGCCGGCGATGTGCGCGATGTCGGCCAGCAAATAAGCGCCCACCGAGCGTGCGATCTGCCCCATGCGCGCAAAGTCAATGATGCGCGGATAGGCGCTGGCGCCCACCGTGATCATGCGCGGGCGGTGTTCCTCCGCCATTTTTTGCAATTGATCGTAGTCCAGGGTCTCGTCCTCCTTGCGCACGCCGTAATGGACGATCTGGAAAAAACGGCCGGAGAAATTGGCCTTGTTCCCGTGGGTCAGATGACCGCCGTGGGCCAGGTCCATCGTCAGCATCTTGTCGCCGGGCTTGAGCACCGAGAAATAAACGGCCATGTTGGCCTGGCTGCCGGAGTGAGGCTGGACGTTGACATGCTCGGCGGCAAAAAGGCTGGTGGCCCGCTCGATGGCCAGGCGCTCGGCCATGTCCACGTATTCGCACCCGCCGTACCAGCGCCGGCCCGGGTAGCCCTCGGCGTATTTGTTGGTCAAGACCGAGCCTTGGGCCTCCATGACGGCCTGACTGACCAAGTTCTCACTGGCAATCAGCTCGATGTTCTCCGACTGGCGCTGGCGCTCCAGGAACAGGGCGTTGGCCACCTCCGGGTCCACCGATTGGAGCCGCCGGGAGGCGGGAGTGGACGGCGGTTCCATTTTGCTGAGGCGCCGTTGGTGGCGGCCGCCCTCGAATTGGGCGGCGAGAAAAGCATCCAGGATTTTTTTGCCCGCCTCCGGCGGGGTGGCCCCGGCGCCCAGACAGAGGACGTTGGCGTTGTTGTGCTGGCGGGCCAGGCTGGCCATCCGCTCGTCAACGGCCAGCGCCGCCCGGATGCCGGGGATTTTGTTGGCCGCCATGCTCATGCCGATGCCCGTCGCGCAAATCAACACCCCGAAATCTGCCCGCCCCGCCACCACCGCATCGGCCACCGCTTGGGCGTAGTCGGTGTAATCGCACACCTCCTCCGAGCCGGTCCCCAGGTCCGTGACCGACGCCGGCGCGCCGCGCAAATAATCCTTCAGCGCTTCCTTGAGATGAAAGCCGGCGTGGTCGCTGCCCAAGGCCAGGCGGCACTTGGCCCCGGTGGCGGGCGCCGCCGGGGCTTCGGCGGCCTGCTCAATGAAACTGAGCATGGAGAAAATGCCCTGCTCGATCTGGTTCCGGCAGTAGGTGTAAGTTTCGTAGGAGCCGCCGATGGGGTCGCTGATGTCTTTCTCGAATTCGTCCAAAGTCTCGTCAAATTCGCGCAGGAGAAACATCTTCTCCGCCGCCTGGGGAAAGAGCAGGGTCACGGCGTCCACGTGGCTGTGGGTCATGCCGAAAATGTAATCGGCCTGCTCGACGATTTCCGGCGTGAGCATGCGGCTGCGCTGCTGGGAAATATCAATGCCCAGCTCCTTGAGGGCGCGCACCGCGTGCGGGCTGGGCGGCTGGCCTTCCACCGCGCCGACCCCGGCGGAAATGGCGCGGCAATCGGTCCGCCCGCGCGTGGCATGGCGGAAGAGGCCCTCGGCCATCGGGCTGCGGCAAACGTTGCCGGTGCAAACAAATAAAACCGTTTTCATTCGTGCGACAAAGCCTGTAAACCATGCGGTCAGCCGGGGCGCGCGTCAACCGATAAAAGATTGTCTTTTGACACGGGCGGCCTTGTCGCTTACTTTGCCCTTGATATGAGCGAGGACCGGGTTGTGACATTGACCGAGAATGCCGCCAATGAAATCCGCGCCAAGCTGGCCGCGGAGGCCGATGGCGCGGCCAAAGGCTTGCGCGTCTATGTCGAAAAGGGCGGGTGCTCCGGCCTGCAATACGGCATGGTTCTGGACCAGAAACGGCCGGATGATTTGGCGTTCTCCTGCTTTGGGGTGCCGCTGTTGGTGGACCCTTTCAGCGCGGATTTCGTCCGCGGATCGGTGGTGGATTATTCCGACGCCCTGAGCGGAGGCGGTTTCAAGATCATCAACCCCAAGGCGGCGGAAAGCTGCGGCTGCGGCAAGTCCTTTGCGCCGCAAACGCACGGGTAAGGAGCCGTGCAAAAACATGTTCCGATAATCATGCGCGATTCAAACCTAACCGACGTGGCGCCCAGGTAGCGCATTTTTGAAGGCGATTGAGAATTGAAAATTGAAGATTTGTAAATGGCAATTGGGCAGTTGGGGTAGCGGTGTTTAATTGCCAATGACCAATTTTCAATGACCAATTCTCAATCTTCCGAAACGGCCTTGTGTCAAAGGCCGCCCGTAAAATCGGAAGTTATTTATGCACGAACCCTAAGCCGGCGCCGGGACGGGGGGCCGGAAGGATGTCATAATTGGGGTTTGACAGCGGGACGGGGCAACTTTACGTTGGAGACAGAAGAGAAAAAGATATGGCTGACAATATTCCCACATCGCCCGGCGGCGCGCTGCCGCCCAAACCGGCTGAGGCCTCCAAGGTCCAGCCGAAAAAAGAAACCGTCCGCATCAATCTGCCTCCCAAGCCGACCTCCGCGCCGACGATCAAGCTGCCGACGCTGGCCCCCGGGTCGCCCGCGCCCAGCGGCGCCAGCGCCGCGCCGGTCGCCGCCGCGGCTCCGGCCCCACGGGCGCCGGCGCCTCCGACGCCGCCGACGGGCGCCCCCGCCACGCGCATGGCCGCGCCCGCCCCGGCCAGACCCTCGGCCGCGCCCGTTGCGCAGCGACCGATGGCGCCGATGGTGTCCGGTTTGACCGGATTGGACAAAGGACTGGCCATTGGGGCGGTCGTGGCCAGCCTGGCGGCCTTGGGTTGCGTGCTTTACCTGGCCTTCTTCCTCAAGGACACCATCCCAAGTTAACCCGTTATTTTTTGGATGCCTATGACTGCGCAAAACGTTTTGAAACTGACGCAAGCCAATTTCGCCGAGCAAGTCCTGGGCGTTCCCGGCCCGGTGGTGGTGGATTTCTGGGCGGAATGGTGCGGCCCGTGCAAAATGATGTCGCCCCTGCTGGAAGAACTGTCGGGCGAATACGATGGCCGGGTCCGCATCGGCAAAGTCAACATTGACGAGGAGCAGGCGCTGGCCGCCGAGTACGGCGTGCGGGCCATTCCCACGCTGCTGTTTTTCAAATCGGGCGAAGTGGCGGCCCAGATTGTGGGCCTGTGCTCCAAGCGCGATTTGAAGGAGAAGATTGACCGGCTGCTGTGAGCCTGTTTTGACGAACCGGCTCCCATCCACCCGGCCGGGCGCAGTTGGCCATGCCTCTGATCATTACTCCCCGCCAATTGGAGCATCGGGCCGAGCTTTATCATCAACTGGGCATCATGCTCAGCGCCGGCCTGACCTTCCACCAAGCCCTGGAACATCTTAAACGCAATCCGGCCGACCGTTCCCTGCGCCAAAAAGCTTCCGACTGGCTGGACCGGCTGGGCGAGGGCTACACCGTGACCGAGGCCGCGCGGCGGCTGGGCAATTGGATGCCCGTCTTCGATCTGGCGCTGGTGGAGGCGGGCGAACAAAGCGGACGCCTGGACGCCTGCTTCAAGTTGCTGGCGCTCTATTATCGGGAGCGGGCGCAACTGGTCAAACAGACGATCAGCGACCTGCTCTATCCGCTGTTCATCCTGCACTTTGGAGCGGTCTTGTTTCCTCTCTTCAAGCTGGTGCAGACGGGCAACTTCTTGCAATATATCCTGACGGTCCTGGCGATCCTGGCCCCGCTCTACGCGGTGGCGGGCTTTGTCATCTTTGCCTTCCAGGGACGCCACGGCGAGAACTGGCGCGCCTTGGTGGAAGGGGCCTTGCATCGGATTCCGCTTCTGGGCGTGGCGCGACGGGACCTGGCGCTGGCGCGGCTGGCGGCGGCCCTGGAGGCGCTGCTCAACGCGGGGGTGCCGATCATCGGAGCGTGGGAATTGGCCGCGACGGCCAGCGGTTCACCGGCCTTGCGCCGCGCGGTGCAAACCTGGAGGACGCCCTTGACGGAAGGAGTCTCCACGCCGTCGGAATTGGTCTCCGCCTGCGGCCATTTTCCGGCGGTTTTCGCCAACCTTTATCACACGGGGGAAATCAGCGGGCAGTTGGACGAGACCTTGGGCCGGCTGCACGTGCTCTACCAGGGGGAGGGCGTGCGCAGAATGCACTTGGTGGCAACCTGGGCGCCGCGCATGGTCTATTTTGCCGTCCTCTTGCTGGGCGCCTGGTGGATCGTCACGAGCTTCTACAACGCCGACATCAAGCCGTTGCAGGACATTGATATGCACGCAAGATGACCATCGCTGAGATTCTTTCCAACGAGGAATTGCGCCGCCACGAATTCCCCGTCGCCGGCCAAAAGGTTTTCCTGGCCCACGCCGCCGTCTGCGCCTTGCCGCGGCGGGTCTCGGAGGCCATGCGCGATCACGCCGTGCGCGCCGCCCTGGACGACCAGGAGGAAACCCTTCCCGCCGGCCAATTCCGGCGGGCGCGCGAATTGGCCGCCCGCCTGCTGGGCGCGCAGGCGGAGGAAATCGCGCTCGTCGGCCCCACTTCCCTCGCTTTGAGCTTTGTCGCCGCCGGCCTGCCCTGGCGCAAAGGCGACAATGTGCTGGTCTATTTCGAGGATTATCCCTCCAACGTCTATCCGTGGATGGCCCTGGCGGAGAAGGGCGTCGAAGTCCGGCTGCTCAACACGCGCGACTACGGGCGCATCCGGCCCATTGACGTCATCGGACAGGTGGATGAGCAGACCCGGCTGGTGGCGCTGGCGTCGAACCATTTTGTGGCCGGCTGGCGGCTGGAACTGGACGCCATTGGCCGGAGCTTGCATGAGCGGAATATCCTCTTTTGCGTGGATGGCATCCAGACGGTGGGCGCGTTTCCCACCGGCGTGCAGCACGTTGATTTCCTTGCGGCCGACGCGCATAAGTGGATGCTCGGGCCGTGCGGGGCGGGGATTTTTTTCGTCCGCCAGGCGGCGCAGGAGAAATTGCGGCCCGTCGTGCAGGGCTGGCACAATGTGCGTTGTCCGGGCTTCGTTGCGCAGGAGCAGATCGCTTATTTGCCCGATGCGCGGCGCTACGAGGCCGGCTCGGCCAACCTGGCCGGTTTGGCGGGCCTGACGGCGGCGATGGAACTTCTGGTGGAAATCGGCGTGGAAAACATCGCCGCCGAATTGCTGCGCAAACGGGCGCTGCTGCTGCCCGCCCTGCGCGCAAAAGGATACACCGTCCTGCTGGCCGACGCGCCCCCGCCCAACGCCAGCGGCATCCTGAGTATTTACAAACCCGGCGACGACATGGCCGAACGGCACCGGAAGCTGTTGGCAGCGGGAGTCGCCACCTCCTTGCGCGAGGACCGGCAGGGCCGCCAATACGTCCGCCTCTCCCCGCACTTTTACAACACCGACGCGGAGTTGCACCGGCTCCTGGAGCAGCTTTAGCCCAAGTTTGTCAGTTGGAAAGGGAAAGGGGGCCGCCTGCGCCGGGGCCTGTCAGCGATAATGGCGACACAACGGCTGGGAAGGGGGGTTCCGATGCCCCGAAATGGCTCTTTTTTGCCATCAAGAATTTTTTTTGGTGCGATTTGGTGCGATTTGGTGCGATTTAGTGCTAATTCCTCTGTTTCACCCGGACTGGCTCTTTTTTGCCATCCACACAGTGTTTTAGGTGCTAATAGGTGCTAATAGGTGCTAAAAGGTGCTATTCGCCCTGTTTGTTGCGGTTGGGGCTGCGATGGAGACCGCAGCTTGGTCTTAATCCAAGTGAGGAGATTAAGATTAAGATTAGGATTAAGATTAAGAGAGGCTGCCCAAAAAACATGAAATGCACCCCCGCCGGCGGAGGCGGGACGTGGAAAGCGAAGCACATAGGGCGATTGTGCCCCGAATGGCGCGGGCGCGATGGCGCCCGCGCCGCCAGCAACCCGCCGCCGTTTCCCGGTCGCAGGCTCCTGGGAATCCCTTCCGCGAGGTCTGCAAAATGTCAAAGAACAGGCGCATGAGCGCCGCACAATGTCCATATTACCACGTTTTAGAGGGACTGCAACAAAAAACTTCAAAAAACTTCATTTTTGTCCGAGAGCGGTTTTTCCGCTTCGCTCTGGGAGCCACGGCGGACAAGTCCGCCGAAACCGGCGGGTTTGGAGGGGCGTCATTTGCAGGCGTTGAACAGGAGATAACAGAGATAACGGAGAGGAAACCGGCGGATTTGGAGGGGCGCCATTAGCAAGCTGCTGATGTCCAGCTTCTTCCGCTCTCCAAAAGCGGGAGAAGGCGGGGAAAAGAACAGAGGAATGATGGGCAAGGGAATGGAGGCCAAAGAGTGATGGGATGGTTTGGGTTCGGCGACGTTTTCAGTAAAAAACGCCGCGCCCGTGGCGGAGGATTCCGAACCTGCTGTGGCGGCGATTATGGGTCTCGCATTATCGGTTGACCGGGCGGACTGGACGTGGCACGCTCCCGGCACGGCGCGAAAGCTTCGCCTGCAATATCCGGGCGCGATTTGTCATCTGACGAGCCGTTGCGACTACCGGAGGGGCTGGCGACGGGGTCTTGGAAATCCGTCAATCGGGGGCTTTATGAACGCAGAGAAACAAAATATTAACATGCTCGGAACGGACCCATTTTCGGGGAAAACTGCGCCCAGCCAGCCGCCATTGTCAAAGCATTTTACGCGAATCCGAGGACCCTCTGGCCTCTTTTTGAACGCACTTCAGCCGATGCAACGACGCAACAAACCCGGCGGCCAACACCAACGTGAACACAGAAGCGGCATCCGGCGCCGATAATTGGGGATTCTCAATCTCGAAGTTTGGTCCGACGTAGAAGGTGGCGCTTATCCCGGGAAAAGTCGGAAATTGGATGCCACTGCCGCCGATAAAATAGAGCGATGGGTCTGAGGAGATGGAAATTCTGGAGTCGAGGGAAATATCGCCGGGAGAGCTGTAGCCGACCTCGTCTGCGGTGGTCGTCATCAACCCCGCGCAGATGTATTCCGTGCCTGCCGTCAGGTCCAGGTCCGTGATGCCGACGTAGCGAAATGCTCCTGTCAGAGGCGCGGCCGTGCCAGCCGGCACCAAGGCGCTGGCCAGCAGGACTCCCGATGTATTATAAATGCCCACCTCATGGCTTTCCGCCAATCCGGTGCCCGAGGCATCCAGAAAACCAAGATCCGTAACCGTGATATTCTGATTCGCCGTGAACTCATAGCCAATCGTTTGCGGCGTATAGTATCCAGCCCCGTAGTTCGCAAAAATGACACTGTAAGAAGGAGAAGGGCTGCACAGGGCGCGCGGCGTGGAGCCCAACAATATCGCGGCGCCGCAGCCCGCGACGCCAATAATCCTGATCGCTTGACAAAAACCGCTGGAACTTTTCATCATATTGCTGTCTTTCTTCGTGAACTGTTTAGTTTATGTCAGAATCTTCAACGAGACGCCAAGATATTTTGCCACCAAAGCAGGCAGTTTACGCGCCAATCGGTTGCGGTGAGCCGCCTAATTTACACGACCATTTACAATTCATTGTGCATAAGCTATTTACATTTGAGCTGAGGGATAATGATTTAACGTTGTGAAATCCGGGCAACCCGTTAAAGTGTAATTTTCCCCGACAAAAATCTTGCTGAAAGCCGTTGCCTTTTATTCTGCCAATCCGCAAGACATTGCCCATAAGCAACTTGCAGATAGAACCGGAAGATTGGCGTGAACTGTTAATCTTCCCGACGGTTTTGCTGCCCACTTTCTGCGGCACGCCCGGCATCCGCGACGTGATCGCCTTCCGGCTGTGGCATTGAACGGGATTACCTGAATGGGGTCATGAACGGTGAATGGGAATGGGGTCAGTTAATGGAGAATGGGAATGGGGTCAGTTAATGGTATTGTAATATTATTTTGGGACGCCATTCAACACCCCCCCCTCGCCGGGACCGGGCCGGGCGGAGGAGATTTCCAGAAGCCATCAGGGTCACATCTTAACATTTAACATTTGACAACGGCGCCGGTTTACGGCCAAAGGAAAACGGTTAGTCCCTTGCATTTCCGCATGGTTGGTCAATGATTGGTTGACGAGGGGGGACTGGATGGGGCGGACTTCCGGCATGGCGCGAGGCTTGGCCGAATAGGATCGTTGTTCCGGGACAGCAGCGAAAAAGGTTGCTCATGGGAAGACCTGGATCAAATAAAACCTGTCCGGGCCATTGGTATAGTTGACGTCGAAGAAGACGGTGTTCGTGCCGGCGGCGGTGATGAGCGGGCTGACCGGCTGAAAGCCGGCGTTCAAATTGCCACCGGCCAGCACTTGGTAGGTCTTGCCCGGAACACTGGTCCAGGTGATGAATCCCTGGCCGATGCCGGTGATTTGCAGCCAGGTGGCCGGATTGGCGGGATTGGCGCCGGAGATGAAGAAATCATAACCGGGCAGCCCGTAAGCCGGGGAACTGCTTTGCGGATCGAAGACCAGCACGCTTCGCAGCGCGCTGAGCACCTGCGCGCCAGCGAAGGTGACATTGATGACGTTGCTGCCGGGCGGGGGCGACACCCACGTGTAATTGAACGTTCGCAGCGACGGTTCACAGGCCGTGCCGCCAAAGTAATAGAGCGGCTCGTAGTTCGTTGCGTTCCAGCGCGGCTGGAAAACGCCGTTGATGGTCACCGTAAAATTCTCGATGTCATTGGTGTCCAGGCTGGCGGTGAAACAGGCCTGAACGGTATAAACCGAGTTCGATCCCATCAACAGCGCCAGGCCGTCGGAGGGCGGACTGGTGATTTGCAGCGTGACGGCGGGCGCGGCGGTGGTGAAGGTGTCCGCCAGCGTGGTCACACGGTTGCTCAAAACCGGCGTGGTGATTTCGCTCAATCGCACCGTGACCGTCGCGCTCCCGCTGGCCGGCACGGCGGGGTAGGTGAAGTGATATTCCTGCGGCAAAGTTGGATACAACGCATCCAGGGCCGGGGTCGTCACCGCCACCGGCGAAGTGCTGACGAAAATAGGAACGCCGTTGCGGGAGCCATTCCCATAATTCAAGCCCGTGACCACGTCGTCATTTTCCGGGTTGCTGTCCATGATGTTGATCGCCGCCGCGGTGGCGGTGCTGTCGGCGCGGACCACGACGGTGCAAGTGGAGTTGGTGACGGTCGCGCCGGGCGCGGGAGAAACGATCACGCCCGCCGGGGTCGCGGCGTCGTAGTAGAAGGTTTCCAGGAAGGTGTTATAGACACTGGACTGGCCGGTGCGGGGCAGGAAGGAGCGCGCCCGAACAATATGCAGGCCGGCTTGCAATCCGGTCACCAGGTTGTTGGTGTTCAGATCGTTAGCCGTCCAGACCAGCGCCGCAGTCGGATCGAAGTTGGTGATGGACGCTTCATTCAACCCGTAGAGTTTGTCCGTGTCCGCGTCGGAAATGGGTTGGATGTCATTGTTGAAGAGCGCAACGGCGTAGCGGACGGTCGCGCCGCCGGTGTTGGCGCCGGGCGGGATGGTAGCTTTCCACCAATCAATGTTGCTGACGGTTTGATCGTGAGTCACCCAGGTTCCCGCCGCCGTTTGAGTCGTTCCCACTCCCTGGCCGTAGGAGCCTTGGGGAGCGCTGCCGTCGGTGGTGTAGTAAAGAAAGCATTGGTTGATTTGCAACCGGTAGCCGACCTTGACCCAGACATCCACCGGCTGGCCGGCGGCCGGGCTGAGCGGATTCAACTGGCTGGGCGGCGCGTTGCCGGCGATGTTCACGATGTCCGAGGGGTTGTGATAAACCCACTCCGCCGTGCCGTTGGTGATGCCCGGGCCGTTGCCTTCGCCAAGAACGACACTGTTGGTCCCGCCCACCGTGTAGGAATAGGTTTCCGCGCCCAGGGCTGTGACATTGTCGCGCGTCACATCTTCGGCCGCGAATTTTTCCGGGCCGTAACGGAAATCAAAGGCGGTCCGTTCGTAACCCAGAAAGACATCATCGGCGTAGCCGGGTTTGTTGTCGCGCAAGTCAAGGACCTGCGCGGTCCAGGTGTTGGTCGCGCCCAGGCCCATCTGGCTGTTGAGATCCACCCCGCCGTCCAGCTTGACCAGTGTGTTGACAGAGGAGGCGTCATTGCGGACAACGATGTCGAAGGAAGCGTTGGTCAGGATGGGAACGTCAATGGCGTAAGTCAGGTTGCTGACATTCCGGCCGCCGATGACATTGCCGTTCTGGTCAACGCGGCCGCGCATTTTGAAGGGATAAATGGGATTGAAATTGGGGTCTCCGTCGGGGCCGTCCTGCCGGTAAAGCGTCAGGCTCGGGACCGGCGCGCCGCCCTGGCGGAAAGTAATGGCATCGCTCAAGGCCGAGCGGCTTGGCTCCGGCCATTGATAACCGTACATGACCCAGGCGTCGCTGGGAAGGTTCAGTTCAATCGCGCCGCCGCCGGAGGCCAGGGTTTGGCCGCCGACGTAAATCAGCCGCTGCGTCGGATCGGCGGCATTGGCCGTGGCGATGGCCTCATCCCAATTGGTTGTCGCCCCATGCACCAACAGTTTCTCATAAGCGCGGCCACCCGTCGGCGAGGAACTGGCCAACTGCGCCAGCACCGAGCCAGGCGCAAAGCCGACCACGATCCCCAGACCGCGCGAATTTGAGACGGCGGTGGAAGTGGTGTTGGAGGCATTGAGATAATATCCATCACTTGGGCGGTTGATGCCGTCATCGAAGGTGATGTCGCCGGGATAGGCGGTATCGTCATTCATGCCGAAGAGCGCCACGTCCTGCGTTTGCGGTTCGGAACTGTCGCCTTCGCGGTAGTCGTAGCGCTCGAACAAGACGGTGTTCTGATCGCTCCAGCGCGGCCAGGTGCCGCCGCGCGCAAGCTGGTTATGCGCGTACATGGTGTCGGGCATGGAATTGTCGCCAAATTGGCCAAGATAATTAGCATAAGAGACAATGGGCGTGCCGCCGTTGGTGTTATGATTGAAGCCATCGGAATAAACCATCGGCAGCCCTTCGTGCATGAAGAAATAGGCGTCCTCCAACGGCTGGTTGGCCGGACAGCAACTGCCGGCGTCCTGCGTCATCGGAAGATTGACGGCCTGGGCCGCGCTGAAATTGCCGTTGGCGTCGCAATTCGCGCCGGGTGGAATGTAATCGCGGCCGTCCATGCCGGCCATGGAGGCGCCGCCGAAGACATTGTTCATTTGACTGTAAAGCGGAAAGTTCAACAGGCGCATGCCCGAATTGAGATAGTCATAAAAGTCATCGCCGGCCGGCAGCGCTGACGGTTCGTATTCGCCGAAAATCATGGCGTCGTTGCGCGGCGCCTCGGTGTTGAAGAGGCTGTTGCGGTTGCCATCCGTCTCCACGTAGCCGTTGCCGGTGACGTTGCTGCCGTAGCCGTGGACGTAATCATACATCGCCTGGATGGCGCCGGTGTAACCGATAAAGGACGAATCATCCGTCTGGCCGGTTTCCGCGCCAAAAAAGTCCACCGGCACGTGCTTCACCGCGTCGAGCCGGAAACCGTCGCATTTGGTCATGTAAAGCGTCCACGCCGCCGCGCGGCAGAGATAGGTTGAGACATCCTCCGGCACCGGCTGGCCGTGGCCGTCAAAGGGCCGCCAACCCGCGCCGCCCCAACCGATGCCCAGCAGCGGTCCGTTGGTGTCCATGTATAAATCCGGCCGGCCCGGAAAGCGGACAAAGACGGGCTTGTTGGTCGTGTCGCCCAAAGCGGGACCGAAGTTCCAATTGAGCGTGCCCGGTTCCTGCGCCAGATCGCACAAGCCCAGGAGCGGCTGGTTTTGGACGTTCTGCACGTCGCACCATTCGCTCACAGAGGGCCAGTTTTGATACCCGCCGGAAACGGTTTGCAAGTGAAAATCCTGCGGAATCAAACCGGGATAATAATTGGCCGGCGTGCCCGAACCCGGATAGCCCGGCACGGTGGAGGCGCGGTGGTTCATGACGTTGTCAAAATAGACGCGAAGGCCGAAGCGATGGGCCATTTGCACCATCTGGATCAACTCAGCCTCGGTGCCATACCTGGTGGCAACCGTGCCCTGCTGGTTGGTGCTGCCCAGATCAAACGGGTCAAATAGATCGTAGCCGACGGAGTAACCGCCGCTGTTGCCCTTGGCCGGATTGGGCAGCCACAGGCTGTCGTAACCCGCCTCGGCGATCTCCGGCATTTTTTGCGACACCTGGTTCCAGCTCAACTGGAACAACTCCAGCATGGCCTCAGCCCCGGCGTTCCCGGCGGCCAGAAACGCCAGCAAAAGAATCACGTATGGCTGAACGCGACGCGACATTATCCCATTATACGATATTCCCGTGCCGAAGAAACAACATGTTCATGTGGGCCGTAATGCGTCAGCGACGGCGGGCCGGGGAAGGGTAGGGTCGCCTCGCCGAGGCGACCGTTCCGGCAAGAACCACCCGCGGACGGCTCGGCGAGCCGTCCCTACCTTCCGTGACTGACGCATTACTGTGGGCGAGGGGGCAACCCATAGTTTGGTTCATTTTGCTTGCGTTTATGGAGGGAACGTATAGAGTTGCCGTCGTTTTGAAGGTGCTGGAACTGACCGCTGTTTGAAAAGATTCCAAAATTGTCTCGCAGTCGGATTGAGCGTGGTGGCCGTCATCGCCCGGGCGAGCGCGGCGCAACCGGAAGAGATGGCGCAAAAGGACTCGTGGGTTTCGCGAAATTTGGCGGCCGGCAAGGAAGTCCGCGTGGGGGATATGCCCATGCATGATGAAGCAGCGCCTGGCGTTGCGCCGTTCTCGTTCACCTACGGGGGGCGGCCTTCGTCTGAATTGCTTGGTTCCTGGCATCGCGAGGAGGCGCAGCGGCCGCTCGATGACCATCGGAACCAACGAACCATCACCTGGACCGACACGAACTCCGGACTGGCGGCGCGATGTGTGGCGGTGGATTACCGGGACTTTCCAACGGTGGAATGGACGTTGTATTTCAAAAACACCGGCGGGAAAGACACGGAGGTGCTGGCGGATATCCGGGCGCTTGACGCCTCGTTCCGCCGCCAGGCGCAAGGTGAGTTCGTGCTGCGTCACTGGCTGGGCAGCCAGGCCTCAAAGGAAGACTATCAGCCCCAACAAACAACGCTGGGGGCGGGCGCAAGTCTGTCGCTGGCGCCATCGGGCGGACGGGGCACGTGCGGTCATTGGCCCTATTTCAATCTCGATTGGGGCGGGCAAGGAATGCTCATTGCGGTCGGATGGCCGGGGCGGTGGGCGGCGACCTTTGTGCGCGACGAGGGGGTGAAGTTGCGCGTGCGCGCCGGACAGGAGTTGACGCACTTCAAGCTTCATCCGGGCGAAGAGGTTCGTTCGCCATTGATCGCGCTGCAATTTTGGCGCGGCGGCGATTGGATTCGCGCGCAGAACGTCTGGCGGCGGTGGATGCTGGCGCACAATGTGCCGCGGGAAAAGGGCAATTTGCCGAAGCCCTGGACCGGCACGTGCATTGATGATGGGTTCCCCGGCATGTTAAGCGACGCCGCGACTGAGATCCAGTCAATGGACGAGTACCTGAAACACGGCGCGCCGCTGGATTATTGGTGGATTGATGCCGGTTGGTATCCGGCCAACGGTTCGTGGGTCAACACCGGGACATGGGAGCCGGATCCCAAGCGCTACCCAAAAGGCGTGCGGGAAGTATTCGATCACGCGCACAAATTGGGTTTAAAGACAGTCCTGTGGCACGAACCGGAGCGGGTCACGCCCGGCACCTGGCTGTGGGAGAAACATCCCGAATGGCTTCTGGGCACGGACCCGAACACGCGGCTGTTGAATCTGGGAAATCCGGAAACGTTGCAGTGGGCGACCGATCATTTTGACCGTCACATCACCGCACAGGGCGTGGATCTCTACCGCCAGGATTTCAACATGGACCCATTGAGCGCCTGGCGCAACGGAGAGAGCCAAGACCGACAGGGCATCAACGAGAACAAGGATGTGACCGGTTACCTGGCGTTCTGGGACGCGCTGCGCCAACGCCATCCGGGCATGATCATTGATAGTTGCGCCAGCGGCGGACGCCGCAACGACCTTGAAACCATGCGCCGGGCGGTGCCGTTGCTGGCCAGCGATTACCGCTTTGAACCCGTTGGCACGCAAGGGCACAACTATGGCATCTCCTCCTGGATTCCATTTCACGGCACGGGTGTCTGGCCCTCCACGCCCTATGTCATGCGCAGTCATTACCGGCCCTGCTATGCTTATGGCGGGGCCAATCTGGGCCGTGCATTTGACTACGAAACGTGCATCCGCATGGCCAAAGATTGGCGGCTGATCGCGGACGATCTGCTGGGCGACTACTATCCGCTGACCGCCTACAGCCTGGGCGAGGACACCTGGGTGGCCTGGCAATACGACCGGCCGGAAAGTGGCCGGGGCGTGGTGCAGGCCTTCCGGCACTCCGAAAGCCCGTATGAAACCACCCGACTTAAACTGCGCGGACTGGACCCCGCGGCAACCTACGAATTGCGCAACTTCGATGCGCCCGGCGCCACGACCGCCTCCGGCCGCGACCTGATGAACCCCGGTTTGCAGTTGACACTGACCAACAGCCCCGACTCCGCAGTCATCAGTTACAAGAAGCTAAAGTGACCGGCAAAAGAACAAGGCAGGTTGCTACTACCTTTATTTATTACCTTCGCCTAATCAGGCGCAATTCAAACATGACTGGCGTGGCGCCCAGGAAGCGCACTTTTGAAGGCGATTGAGAATTGAACTGGCAGTGTCGCACCCAGCTTGCCGCCGATGGACTTGATGTATTCTTCGTCCGCCATCCTACAGTGCGCGTCTTCCGCCAGGAGCGACAGGAGACAAATTCCCGCGTTTCACTGCTTGTCATGCAAAGCTGTTTCGTCAGCGTGTTGGTCATCATGCTCCAGCAAGCGGGCGAAATAGAAGCAGCCGCCTGCCGCCAGCGCAGCGGTCACGATGATGATCAAGGCCTGCGTGCCGGGTTGTTTGAGGTCATCGGTCCACGCCTGAACCATAAGAGCCTGTTTGCCGTAGAGAATGCCCGCCTCACGCGCCGCGGCCTTTTCATTGCCCAAGAGGGAGGGGTCATTCGACAAACCCGGCGAACGGGTTCCCAGCCAATAAACCACGCCCTCGCCGGCAATTGCCAGCAGCAACACGGCGATGGCGGTCATCCTCAACCGCCGCGCCCGCCGCTTGGCTGAGGAAACCGGACCCGGTGCCTTGTTGTTCGCGGTCATGCGCCACGATCATCTTATCCCCACGTGCCCGCAATCTTCGTCCCGCAGAAATTGCATTTGCCCCCGGTGATGTCCATGCGCGTGACGGCGAAGATGTCGCGTTCGACGATGGCTTTCCTGCAATTGGGGCACCAAGTCGTCCCCGCGCCTTCCAGGCCGGGCACGTTGCCGATATAGGCGTAGCGCAGTCCCTCGGAACGGGCGGCGTCACGGGCTTTGACCAGCGTTTCAACGGGGGTAGGGGTGAGGTGCTCGAGTTTGTGCTTCGGCAGGAAGCGTGAAAAGTGCAACGGCCGGTCCGGTCCCAACTCCTTGACGATCCAGCCGCACATCCGCCGGATGCTGTCAGGGTTGTCGGTGTAAGTCGGCACGACGAGGTTGATGATCTCAAACCAGACGCCAAGGCCGTTGAGCATTTTGAGCGTGGCAAGGATGGAGGCCAGTTTGCCGGAATTGAGTTTCTTATAGGTGTCCTCGTCGAAGCCCTTCAGGTCCACGTGCGCGGCGTCCGCGAATTGATAGAGGTCGCGTCCGGGCCGTTCCTCGATGGAGCCGCAAGTGACAACAATATTTTTGAGCTTCCGCTGGCGCGCCGCCTTGCACGTGTCCTGCGCATATTCGTAAAACGCCGTCGGTTCGGAGTAGGTGTAGGAAATGGACGGGCAACCCAGCGCCTCGGTCACGGCCACGACGTCTTCGGGGAACAAGCTCACCCGCGACATTTCTTCCATCGTCAGGCCCGGCGGCAACGGCGGTTGCAAACGAAGTTCCCGGCCGCGCGGCTCTTTGGTTTCCTCCGGTTTTTTCTGCGAGATTTCCCAGTTCTGGCAATTCAGGCAGCGGAAAACGCAGCCGGAGGTGGCCAGCGAAAAGCTCAACGTGCCCGGCATGAAATGGAAGAGCGGCTTTTTCTCCACCGGGTCAACGTGGAAGGTGCAGGGGTTGCCATAGACCAGCGTGTAAAGCGTGCCCTCGCGGTTGACCTTGTTGCGGCAATGGCTCCGGTCGCCCGGCTCCAGGATGCAATTGTTCGGGCAGACCTTGCACTGGACGTTGCGGCCCAGCTTGAGGTAATGCCGCGCCTCTTTCACCCAGCCGCGCCTTTGCCACAATTCCCAAACCTCGCCCGTCGGCGCGTCGCCTTTGAAGGTGTCGGCCGGGGCCTCGGACCGGCGCCATTTGGCGAAGAAATCGAAAAACGAAGCCGCGCCCGCCAGGCCAATCACGCCCGCCGCGCCAAGGCCGACGGCCGTGCGACGCGAAATTCCGGGAGAGGCCGGACCGGAGGCCGGCGCTCCATAGCCCGCGGATTCACGACGCGATGTATCATTGGGGTTCACGTCTCTTGGCGATGTTTGATCCAGCCCCATCGCTGCAAGGCAAGATACACCGCCGGCACCACGTGCGCCAGCACCAAAATGATCAACGGCAGGTGGAACATCCGGTGGAGCGTCAGCGCGCTTTTCTCGTCCAGCAGCCGGCCCAAGCCGTAGCGGCCATCCATGATGTAACCGGTCAGCAGAAAGCCCATGACCAGCGGCAGCAACAGCCAGCCGCTCCAGCGCACCATTTTGAGACAAATAAAGTTGATTTTGCTCATATCGCAACCTTTCGCTGAGACAATGTACTCGCCCTCCACAAACCCCCGTCGCACTCGTTGCCAAGCCGAGGATGCCACGAAGCAGGACGAGGTGAAACATTGTTTTGCGGCGTGCTTGGGCGCATCAAAGTGGCAGCGGCGTCCCGCCGCTCTTCCCGCTCTCTCCCCGCTTGTATGTGTTTAGCGCGGCCCTGCCGATCTTGCGTAGCGCAGGTTTCCAAACCTGCCGTATCGCCGACTTCCAAGTCGGCTCCACTGCATTGCCGTCAGCGGGTTTGGCAAGGCGGATGCGCGTTCCCGCGTTGCCTGTCCCGCCGTCTTGTCCGCCATCCTGTCCGCAATAGCCTTAGCGACGGCGGAAGCTTTAGCGACGGAGGATGACGAAGGCGGACTTGTCGCGCCGTCTTGTCTCGCCATAGTCCCGCCACTGGCGGGACGACGGCAGAAGCTTTAACGAAGGCGGACTTGTCGCGCCGAAGCGGAGCGAAGGCGGATCCCCAGCCTTGCGCCCCGGCTGCCCTCGCAAAACTGTGGCCAATGCCGCCATGACCAGGGAGAGCTTGCGCCATTGGAATCATTCCGCTTCGCTCAAATATCGCCAAGCCAACCGGCAGCCTCAGAGCCAGAGGGGTCATTCCTCGGAATCACGTATTTCCCTCCGCAGGACGTAAGTGGCATCCGCCGCGTCAAGGCCATTTACTCGATTCCGAGGACTGACCCCTTGGACGATTCCGAGGACTGACCCCTTGGACGCACGATCTTGATTCTCAGTCCAAAGCGAATTGATCCCGAAGGACACGCAAGAATTCGACTGGCGTAACAACAGCGATGCCGAATGGGTTGCCTAAATCGAGGAGATCGCGATCGTTCGTAACCAGGTACTCGGCGCCTCCAGCCAAAGCGCCTGCCAAAAAAGGATCGTCTTTAGCATCCCTGCTGCGCTGCTTGCCAAGCGGAGCCGGAGCGACACGCGATGAGCGGCTTAAAATCCATGCCAGCGGGCCGGAAGGGTCTTGTGGCGGCTTTCGTGCTTTCAGGGCGGCACAGGTTGTCGCGTATTCGCGCTCGATCTCATCTGTGACAACCAGGGTGAACTTGCGCCGTGCAAGGCCAGTCAGACACCTGCGCGCGGTGCTGGTGTGCCAGAATATCGCGCTGGCCACCACGCTGGTGTCGAAGACGGCAATCATGCCGGCTGCCGCTCTGGGCGGCGGCCGCGGACTGCTGTGACGATCCGGTTGATTTCAGCCAAGTCTTCAGCCGTGGGTTCTCCAACCGGCGAGTGGCGGTCAATTTCGCGGAAGGCGCTTTCAAACGCCTGCCTTTCCCGCTCCCGTTCTGATTCCTCCATCTGCCGCAACGCGCTGCCGATCACTTCGGCTTCATTTCCGAAACGGCCACTGTGAACCTGTTCGGTCACAAAATCCTTGAGATGCTTGGGCAAGGAAACTTTCATCAGGCAACCATACCATCGTCAACCCGGAATGGCAACGTACTAAATCGGCAGACGTTCCCTCCTTCGCTCTGCGAGCTTCCGCCTTCGTAAAAACTACGGCGGACAAGACGGCGGGCAGGCAAGCCGGAACTCGACGTTGCAAAACAGCTTGGCCGTCAAATCTTGCGGCCAAGGATGCCCAAAAGCGGCCCACAGTGTCAGGGAATCGGCAGCAGAGGCCTGAATCCAGCCTGATCAAAGTGACGGTCATTGGTCAACGCCTCAACAATCTTCTCGTCGGCCATCACGACGAAGGAGGCGCAGTCCACCAAGCCCCATTGTTTGTCCGTACAGATGATGATCCGCATTGGTAGCCAGATCGGCAATGCCGGTCTCGACCGCCTGCTCGCCCATTCGAAAGGGATCACTTTCACCAGTCAATGAGCCGCCGCGGGCCTGCTCCGTGGTTTCGACGTGAACGGGCGTGCCGTCCGGGATTTCCGCTCCCGGTTCCAGCACCACTACGTTCCCTTTGGCTGTTCCGTGGTAAATCATGATTCAACGTCATCTTTCGACTATAAACCGGTCCTGCATAAACGCATTTCATCGTTTTCTTCCCGCATCGCGCAGAAGGTTCGCCCAAGAACCGGCAGAACTCAAGTTTAATCGGTTGGCCGAGGCCGGGGGCGCCCATTGGAAACTGGTATTGGCGGCGTTACTAAGCAGCCCGTGTCATGGGCTGGATGCAGGGCCATGCGAACAGCCTCGAAAAAGCGCAAAAGGCGCACAACGACACGACCTTCTGCGCTGCAAAATGTCAATATCATTCACTCTCGCGAGGATTTTCCAAGAACGGCACGACGTCCACGCAATAATATTAACGCCAGGACGCACGGGCGCAAAGCCGCATGAACAGGGCAAACGTGTCTGAAGTTTATGTGCCAAATCTTTGCGCCTTTGGGTCTTGGCGACTTTGCGTTGAATTCCGTTTGGTTGCGGCTTGCCGCGCTGCGCTTTCGGTGCCTTTTTGCGGGCATTTAATTGTCTTCAATCCTGCGGCCTCCTCTGTATGCCGCTGCGCGGGAAAAAGCCGCCGGAAAATTCGCGGCCCGGCATGAAAATTGCTTTCGTGTGGAAAAATATCTGACATTTATTATTTGCGGTCCCATCAAAACGTGGTAATGTGGAATCTGTGCGGCGCTTGGAGCGTGCTTTGAAAATAGATCTGGAATGGGACTGCGAGCGCGGCGGGGTGGATGGCGAGGCGCGACGAGGGCGCATATTCGAGAGAAATCTGTAACGGAGGAGCAACGAAGCCAGCCGCCCCGCCCCGCCGCAAGACCGTCCGAGATATTTTCAAAACACGCTCTTACGCCTGTTCTTTGACATTTTGCAGTCGGGGAAAGCGGTCAAGGGGCCGGGGTGGCAGGGATGAAGGCAAAAGCCGGCCCCTCTTTGCGCCCTTGCATCTTCGCGCCTTGGCGTTGAAATCCTTCCCCTGTCGCAGTCGGTTTAAGCCTGACCGATAACGATAAAGTTGCAGGTACATGCAGGTACATGCAGGTACATGCAACTTGGCGCTTAACGGCAAACGGCAGCCAATCGGTCATCCAAATTCCGCCAGATAGCGAGTCACCCCAAAATGCGCCTGTCATTGCTCCTTTGTGGCAGGGGCGTTTGGAACGCGCGTGAATTTCACGCACCTAAAACCCTGCCGGGAAGGCCGCCGCCAAGGCCGTCGAAAGGTGCAAAAACGCAGCTAAGAGCAGCTAAGAGCAGCTAACGGCAAGTTGGCGTTTTTTACGGAATAGGCGGCGAATCGGCCATCCAGGTGGTCCTTCACGGGCCGTATCAGGCGGTAGAGACGGGGTAAATTACCGCCAATTACCGCCAAATACCGCCAATTACCGGTGGGGGACACACCCCAGGCAGCATGCTAATGACCCATTACCGCCGATGCCAGCCGGGCGGCTTTTGAAGGGAAAGCCATCGCGCCGCCCGCCAGATTCAGCGCCGCCGTCAGCAGGCAAACGCCCGTCACGCCAATCAACGGAATCAAGAGCGTGCTGGCCAGCAATGCGCCCAGGAATGCGCCGACAAAATCCGCCGTGTAAAGGCGGGAGGCGCCCGCAACGGTGCCGTCGAATTCCAGGCGATTGGCCAGCGGAAATTGCATTCCCACCAGCGCGGCGAGAATCAACGTCAGCAGCGCGATGGCCGCCTTGATGAACAGGAGCGAGGCCGCCGTGTCCCCCAGCCGGTTGAAGCGCGGCAATAATAAGGCGAGCAGCAGGGCATAGGCGGCAATGCCAAAGGCGAGAAAAGCCAGATGTTTTGCCGTTGGAGCGGCGGAATGGTCAAGGGATGGAGCGGGCGAGCGCAACTCGGTTTTTGAACACGCCCGGCTCGGCTGGAGCCTCGCCCTACCAAAATGGCGGGTAGGGCGAGGCTCCAGCCGAGCCATCTGGTTCCGGGTTTTCATGCGCCGGTTGGCCATCATCGCCCCAAGCGCCAGGCCGGCCATAAAGACGGTGACGATGATGCCCAGTTGATGATAGACCGAGCCGCAAAGAACCTGGAAGGCCAGCAGCAGGACAATCTCCAATGTCGTCGCCGCGAAACCCGAGGCGAAGAGGACCAAGGCCATGCCGCGCAAGCGGACCAGATAAACGCAAAGCACGACCAGCAGCAGAACCTGCAACAGGCCGAAGCCGATTTTGAACTGACTCATCCAGTGGCGGAGATGATAATAGTAGAGCACCGGGTTGAAGTCCTCGTTCACCGCCGCCGGCTGCGCGATGGCCTGTTGCATGTCCATCATCCGGTCGCTTCTCAGCATCGCGTCGAGGTAATGCCGGTTCATCAGTTTGGTTTTGATGCCTTGCTGTTCGATGCGCGCCGCGATGTCGTCAAAAAGCGGGCCGTCCGACGCCAGAAAGAAGACCTGTCCGCCGGGAATCACCAGCACGTTCGGGAAGGATGGCTTCAATGACCGGCCGGCCGAGGCCAGCATTCGCGCCAGCTCGGGGCTGACGTAATTTTCATAATGCCCGAGCGAAAAGGAGACGACGCCCCCGGCGGAAAGCGCCCGCTTGACTTGAGCCAGAAACTCCACGGTGAAGAAGCGGTTGAGTTGGGCGGTGGCAGGTTCGGGCAGGTCCACAATGACCACATCGTATTTCTGGCCGGTTTGGCGGACAAACAAGCGGCCGTCACTGTTGATGACGTTGATCCGGTTGTCGGCCAGACTTTCCGGCAGGTATTTCCGCCCGAACTCCAGTATCAACGGGTCCAGTTCCACATAGTCCACGCGGCGGACGTGGTACTTCAGGATTTCCTTGGCCGTGCCCGAGATGCCCCCGCCCACCAGCAGCACCTGGCGGGCCTTTGGCCGCTGTGCCATCGCGTAATGCACCGCCTCCTCGACATGCTGGTCGTCGCGGGTGGAGGTGAGCGGCACGCCGTTCTCGATAAAATCAAACTGGCCGTCGGATTCCGTGACGAGCAGTTTGCCGTAGGGCGAATTGCCCCGCGCAACCATGTGTTGTCCCGGATACTGCAAGGCGGTGGAAACGCCATCCAGGTCAACAAAAACCGCCGCCGCCGTCACCGCGACGGCCAGAGCGCCTGCGATGGTCGAAAGCAATTTGTGTCCGGTGTAAAAGCCGATTGCTCCGGCAACCAGCAGATTCAAGACGGCGGGATAGACCAGAATGCCGGCATGGTCGAGGAACCTGACCAGCACGAAGCTGAACAGAACGCCGCCACCGATGCTGCCGATGCTGTCGGCCACATACACCTGGCCGATGCCCCTGGCGCCCGCCTGGCGCGCCAAGAACGAGCACGCCAGCGTCAGGGCATAGCCAGCCGTGAGGCAGTACGGCAGCAGCAGGAGCAGAGCGCTGAGGACGGTTTCGCTGACACCCACCGCGGCGCCGCGGACAAAAACGACGTTGCGCAAAGTCCGCAGGAGGAACACCTGCAGCAGGGGCAGAACGGCCACCAAGATTTGCACGACCGTCAGGGTGGTCAGTGGATTCCGGAGTCTGTCGGTCGTCCGGCCAAGCCAGGCGCCGATGCCCATCAGGAGCAGCCAGTTGCCCAGCACCAAGCCGAGCACCAATTCGTTTCCGCTAAACGCGCCGAGCAGTTCGCGCATGAGCGCCAGTTGCGTCATCACGCACGAAACGCCCAGCGCCCCGACGGCCAACAGGACGAGCCGCCGTTCACGGGTGCCCGCCGGCATCGTCGGCTTCCGGCCGGACGGGAACATTACTCCGACTCCTCGAAGGCCTCGACGTGGTAGATGGACACGCGGACATTGCTGCCGCGCCAGTCGTCGGGGGCGCAGCCGGCTTTTTGCGCGAGGTGGTTGAGGAATTCGACCTTGTCGGGCAGTTGCTCCCAGACCTGTGGCAGGAAGGTCGCCCCGGACGGGCCGATTCGAAGCACCACGCCGTCTTCGCCAGGCTCCAACTTGTTCAGGAGGTCCTGCGGCGAGTTGAAATTCAGCGGTTGCGGTTCGGTCAGCACGCTGATTTCAATTTTGATTTTATTGACCTCCTCGGGCCGCACCGGCTGGAAACGCGGGTCGCGGGTGGCCGCGTTGCGGGCGTTGTCCTCCACCGCCTGGTACAGGGATTCCTGCGGCAGGATGTGGCCGATGCAGCCGCGCAAGGCGCCATTTTCGGTCAACGTCACGAAGCATCCTTTGGTCTGCGACAGTTTTGGCGACAGATCCCCGGTGTTGACGGCCGGTGCCGGCGCGCCGGGATTGGTCGCCACGCAGGTCAGGGTCCGGCGGGCGAGGTCCAGCAGGAATTTGCGCTCATTGGCCTCAAAGTTTTGGGGCGCCGGCTCGTAAAAGGCGATGGCGGCATAGCCAACCACCCTGCTTTTGTCGCCGGCGGTATCGCCACTGTTGCGGTAATCGAGCAATTGCGTTTTCCAGCCCTTTTGCCGGGCCAGGTGCATCAGCGTCAATATGGGTAATTTGCCGCACGCTTCCTGGGTTTTCATTTCGTCAATGTTCAGGTCGCAAATCGCCTTGACACAACGGTGGTCCAGAGCTTCGGCCTGATCATAGGGGTAATAATGGCTGAGATCGGAGCTGGCCACGACGAAGGTTTTGCCATCTATCGCCCCGCCTAAAACCCGGGCGACCTCTTCAGGGTCAACGTCGCCAAAGACCACCGGCAGGATGGTGAAGTTCGTTAAAGTTTTTTGCAAAAAAGGGACCTGGACCTCGACGGAATGTTCCCACGTGTCGGGCGTGTCCTCCCCGGCAGGCGGCGCGGGCTTCGATGAATATGTCCACCACCCCGGGCGCTGCACCAGGCATTGTGGTTCCAGGACGAAGGGGCTGGTCTTGGCCAGTTGCCGCGCCTTGGCCGAAATGGGGACCGTTCCCAAGGGCGTCTGGTAAGCGTCCGTGTTCGGAACGGACGCGCCCGCAAACGCGGCATAGTGACTGGGACCGAGGATGACGACGGTTTGAACATCGCGGCCGGCCAGCGTTTTGTATGCAATGGCCGCCGTTGGTCCCGAAAATGGGTAGCCCGCATGGGGGCAAACCAGGCCCTTGAGGCGGCGGATGTGATGCGCGGGCGCGCCCGCCAGCAAGCCGTCAATGGTTTTTGAAAGAACCGGTTCTTCCGCCGGATAAAACAGCCCGGCAACGGCGGGCGCGCGGACGCGCAGATGGCTGTTGGTCTGTTCCGCCGACTGAACGGGCCGGTCCGCGGGCGGCGCATCCTGCCGCGAATCACACCCGGAGAAGGCCAGCAGCAACGCGATCAGGCCGAGCCCGGCGGTCGCATTTCGTCTCATTCCTGCAGGCATGGCATTTCACTTAACACCCGGCGCGAAAAGAAGTCAATGGTTTAGGGGGCGCATGACAAAAATCTTCGCCTTCCTGGTAGGGCAGAGCTGCTGCTCTGCCCTGAAATCTTGGGCGGCGCGGCAGCGCCGCCCTACCAAGGACGTGAAGATTTTTGTCATGCGGCCGTTTCGGCGCGCCGATGCACGGAGCTTGACACCGGTGCGAAACCCGATAAGGTGCCCGATATGATTGCCAAAATTGACCGTCTGACAACGCTCATTTCAACCGCGGCAGTGATCACACTGCTGCCATTCATGGCTGCCGCCCAACTCCCCGCCGATCTTGCGTCCAAGAAAGACTTCTCGGCCGGGCGAGCTTCGAGCACCGATCCCCGAGGACGAAACGGCGACGCCCGGAGCATAGATCCCGGCCAGACCCTCACGCTGATGGATGTCAAAGGCAGCGGGCGGGTCACGCACGTCTGGTTTACCATCAGTTCACCGTCCCCCGAACACCTGCGGGAACTGGTGCTGCGCATGACCTGGGACGATGCGGCCCGTCCAGCCGTCGAGTGCCCGATCGGCGACTTTTTTGCCCAGGGACACGGGAAGTATGTCGAGTTCCAGAGTGCAGCCGTGGTGATCGGCGCGCACGATGCCCTGAACTGTTACTGGCCGATGCCTTTCAAAAAGCATGCCCTGCTCACGGTGGCCAACGAAGGCGACCGAAGGGTGGATAGTTTTTATTTCAATATTGACTATCGCGTGGGAGAGGGTCCGCAACCGGGTGCGCGCTATTTTCATACGCAGTATCGCACCTACTTTCCCGCTTTCGTCGGCAAGCCGCTGACGATCTGCGAGACCAAGGGCGCCGGCCATTTCGTGGGCACGTTCATCTCCGTGATGGCCAACAGCGATGGCTGGTGGGGCGAGGGCAATGATTACTGGTACGTGGACGGTTCCAAGAAACCGGTCATCAGCGGCACCGGCAGCGAGGACTACTTCTGCGGCGCGTGGGATTTTGGGCGGGCCTTTTGGGCCCCCTATTTTGGCGTGCCCTACTACGAGGGCGGCGAGAAGCGGGGCATTTTGAACACCTGCTACCGCTGGCACATCCAGGACCCCGTGCCGTTCAAAGAGAGCCTGCTCTTTACGCTGGAACATGGGTCGCAGGGTTGGGACGAAGACCGCAAACCGTTCCCCAACCACTACACGACGGTCGGTTTCTACTACTTGGACAATCCCGAAGGCGATGGCCCGGCCATCCCTGCCTTCAAGGACCGCATCCCCGCGCTCATCCCTCTTCCCGCTGAACAACCGAAATAAGACCGCCAGAGGGCCTCGATTCCATTGACAGCAGCAAACAAGGTCCTGACCGTCAACGGCGGCTCGTCGAGCATCAAGTTCGCGCTCTTTGAGACCGATCAGACCCTGCGGCGGATTCTGGCCGGCCGGATTGAAGGAGTGGGTCTCCCCCAGGGCGACTTTGCGGTGAACGGCCTCAACGAAGCGGACCACTTCTCACGACCGGTAATCGTGCCTGACCACACGGCCGCGGTGAATCTGCTGATGGATTGGATTGAGCAAAGAATTGAACCCGGCTCGCTGGCCGCGGTGGGGCATCGGGTGGTGCATGGCGGTCCGAAATACTGGGAACCCCAGCGCATCACCCCGGCCATGGTGGATGAGCTGCACCAACTCAGCCCATTCGATCCCGAACATCTGCCGGAGGAAATCCTCTTGACCGAGGCTTTTCATCGGCGATTCCCTGACCTGCCGCAGATCGCCTGCTTCGATACGGCTTTTCATCACGACATGCCGCGCGTGGCCCGGTTGCTGGCCATTCCGCGGCGTTACGATGCCAGGGGGGTCCGGCGTTACGGCTTTCACGGGCTGTCTTGCGCCTATCTCATGGAAGAACTGGCCCGCGTGGCCGGCGCTCAGGCCGCGCAAGGCCGGGTGATTCTGGCGCATCTGGGCAACGGCGCCAGCATGACGGCGGTGCGCGGCGGCAAAAGCATGGATACCAGCATGAGTTTCACACCCGCGGCGGGCCTGCCGATGAGCACGCGGTCGGGCGATTTGGACCCCTGCCTGGGCTGGTATCTGGCGCGCGCCGAGCAGGTGACGGCGAAGCAATTTCACCATATCGTCAATCACGAGTCGGGCCTGCTGGGCGTTTCGGAAACCAGTTCCGACATGCGCGAGTTGCTTTTGCGGGAAAAGGACGACCTCCGCGCCGCTGAGGCCGTGGCCTTGTTTTGTTATCAGGCCAAAAAATGGATTTGCGCTTTGGCCGGAGCGCTGGAAGGTTTGGACACCCTGGTTTTCAGCGGCGGCATCGGCGAAAACGGGCCGGAGATTCGAGCGCGAATCTGCGGGGGCCTGAACTTCCTCGGCCTCGAACTGAACGAGGCCCGGAACGCTGAGAATGCAGCCGTGATTTCCGCGGAGAGGGGGCGGGTCAAAGTGCGCGTCATCCGCACGGATGAAGAGCTGATGATTGCCCGCTCCGTCTGCCGCATCCTCGGACCCGGCGCGGCGGACAAAAACACGGGGTCCTGATTTTGTTCGTCAAATCCCGGTTCAAACCTTACATATTGGGCATGGCAGAGCGGGATATACGGACTTACGAAGTCACTTTTTGCAGCCGCGTTTCAAAGTGGGCGGACGCCCTCTTTGCGCAAAACCCGGTTTGGGGTTTCAAGCGTTCCGAAATCGAGGAGTCGAAAGGCATTGAGCGAAAGCGTTCCGATTTGCGCGTCTATGGAGTCCGCGAGAATCTGGTTCTCGGCGGTGAAGTGAAATTGCCGGGAACGGTCGAAGGCCGAAACGCCCACAGTCATTCGTTGGTCGAGGACTCAAACACCAAGGCCTCAAATGCGGGGGCGGAATTTTTCTTCACCTGGAATGTGAACAAGCTGGTTCTTTTCGACGCGAAAAAATGGCACCTTCCCCTGCCTGAGCGTCAAGTCGGGACTTTCGATCTCGGTCTTGATCTCGACAATCCTGATGATGTGTCCCGCCCCGAAGTGGAGAAACAGATTCAGGAGTTTCTTTTTGATTTTTTCTCACGGTTTGCCGTTATTGCGTCTGGCAAACAACCGGAATGGGGAATGTCGCTGGACGCTTACTTTATTGACGCCTTCGAAAGCCATACTTCATGGGCGGTCAAACTCACGAAAGAATCTCTCTGGGCCAAATCCGCCGCCGACAAATCTTTTGATGCGCTCCTGCAGGAATGGATGGCAGGCGATCAGGGCTGGCAAGTCATCCGCAACGATCCGAAAACCTGGCGCACGCTGATTGACCGCGCCGCCCGCACGCTCTGTTACGTCTTTTCCAACCGCCTGCTGTTTTATGAGTCTGTTCGGACAAAATTCACCGAGCTGAAGGAACTTCACGTTCCGAAGAAAGCCAGTTCAGGGGATGAACTCTACGTCCACTTTCAAAAAGCGTTCCAAAAAGCTGTCGAAGCCACAGGCGACTATGAAACCCTGTTCTATCCCTTTGAAAAGGATTGGGCCGGCCCACTGATCTTCGGCCATGAGCATTCCATTGACGCGTGGCGCTCCGTGCTGGAAGAGATTCGCCCATTCAATTTCAAAGAGATTCGGACCGACATCCTGGGCGGCATCTTCAAACGACTCATTGCCCCGGAAGAACGCCACAAATTCGGCCAGCACTATACCAACGAAGATTTGGTGGACGTGGTCAATGCCTTCTGCATCCGCAAGGCGGAAGACGCCGTTCTTGATCCCACTTGCGGTTCCGGCAGTTTTCTCGTTCGTGCCTACCTCCGCAAGGCCTGGCTGGATCGCGACAGACGGCTTGCACACCCCGCCGTTTCCCATCAAGACCGCCTGGCCCAGATCTACGGCGTGGACATTTCACTCTTTGCCGCTCATCTTTCCACCCTCAATCTGGCCGCGCGCGACATTAACGACGAGGAAAACTACCCGCGCATTGCCCGCCGGAATTTCTTTGAAATCCGCGATGAGAAACCGTTTTGCCAGTTGCCCCAGGGTTTGCGCGGCGAAAGAAGACTTGCCCCCATCCCGCTGCCGCCGCTCAACGCCGTGGTCGGCAATCCCCCGTATGTGCGGCAGGAGTTGATTCCCCGGCGCAACGACAAGCCCAAGCCCAAACCGATGCAGGCGAAGGAAGACCTGCTCGAACTGTGCGCCGAACTCTGGCCGAACTTGAAACTCAGCGGGCGGAGCGACCTCCATTGCTATTTCTGGCCGGCTGCGACACACTTCCTGAAGGAAAAGGGCTGGTTTGGATTCCTTGTCTCGTCCAGTTGGCTGGACGTCGAATATGGCTTTGCTTTGCAGGCGTGGGTTCTCACCCACTTCAAGATTCACGCGATTTTGGAAAGCAACGCGGAACCGTGGTTTGAGGATGCTCGCGTCAAAACGTGCGCCGTGATTTTGCAGAAATGCGACGATCCCGCCGAACGCGAAAAGCATCTGGTCAAGTTCGTTCGCCTCGACACGCCGCTCAAATCCATTCTCGGGGAGCGCCCCGACGAAAACTCCCGCCAGACGGCTGCGGAAGAATTCCGCGACGCCATTCTGGCCTGCAAGAAGAACGCGACCCGCGACGGCTGGCGGGTGGTGGTGAAGAAACAAAAGGACCTATGGGAAGATGGTCTGCGGGCGGGACGTCTATTTGAAATGCAGAAACAGCGTGACTTGGCGGAAGGCGTCAGGGGAGCCAATTCAGCAGAGGGCAACGATGAGGACGGCGACGATAATGGCTCGTACGATGAGAACGGAAACGGGCTTTTGCACGATGGCGGCGGCATTGGCTACGGCCCGAAATACGGCGGCGGCAAGTGGGGCAAATACCTCCGCGCGCCCAATCTTTATTTTCAAATCATGGAGCGTTATGCCAGCCGCTTCGTGCCGCTGGGGGAAATTGCCGCAATTCGACGCGGTATTACGAGTGGCTGTGATGCTTTCTTCATGCCGCGCGACGTTTCGGCAGAATTCTTGGAAAAGTACTCCAGACTGGAATGGAACGACGCGCCGCTACACACACATTGTAAACGGGCTGAAGTTGAATCGGGCAATGTAAAGTTGGCTCTGGCTGGTGACGACACCGTGCATCCGGTTGAATCAAAATATCTCAAGCCAGAAGTTCACAGCTTGATGAACATCAGTCGTCCAGTCTTAGCCGCTGTAGAATTGAATCGGCTGATTTTGTTTGTGTCTGAGCCAATGGAAAAGTTGAAGGGAACTTACGTTCAGAAGTATCTCCGCTATGGAGAAAAAACCTCTTTTGCTTCAAAGAAAAGTAAAGCCGTGCCTGTGCCGCAGCGGTCAACGTGTGTCGGACGCCAGCCTTGGTATGATCTCACTTTCACAAAGAGCGGCCACCTAATCTGGCCCAAGTCGCAGCAATACCGGCATGTCATCGTTCACAATAAAGACCGGCTCATCGTAAACTGCAATTTGTACGACGTGACGGCGGTTGACGAAAAGGAGTGTTCGCCCGAATTGCTCGCCGCTGTTCTTAATTCAACCCTGGTTGGTTTGGTAAAGATTTACTTTGGCCGTTACGCCGGAACGGAAGGGAATTTGAAAACAGAAGTTGTGGATGTGAATCTACTGGATGTCCCGGACCCGCGCCGCGCCACCAAAGCCGTTGCCAGGAAATTGCAGGATGCTTTTGCCAAGCTGTGCCAGCGCGATACTCGACCAATGGTGGAAGAAGAATTCATGGACTGCCATGATCCAAAACACGCGCAGAAGCTGGCGCAAAATCCCATCCGCCTGCCGTGGGAACTCCGACAGCCCGACCGCCGCGCGCTCGATCTGGCCGTCTTTGAGTTGCTCGGCGTGAGCGAGGACGCCAAGCGAGAGAAACTTTGTGACGAATTGTATCACGAAACCGCAGAGCATTTCCGGCAAATCCGCATCGTCGAAATTCAAAAGCAGGAGCAACGCTCCGGAGCGGAAGGCCGCGAATTCCGCACGGATGAATTGGCGGCCGATTTGTGGGACAGTCTGGCGCCGGCAGAGAAACAGCCGTTGGTGGAATGGCTCGCCGCCCAAGTAAAGTCCAGGGACGGCTTCACCGTGGATGTTCCTGAAGGCCGCGCCAGCCTGCCGGACGCGAACGACATGCTCGATGCGAACACAATTTTCTTCCGGCAGTCCAAAGGCGGCAAGGGGGTCGCGCCGCCGCTCCCTCTGCCGAGCCGCGCGCACGCGGAGATGGTCTTCACCCTGGCGCAACACAACATTCATGGCGAGTTGCCGCTGCCAAAATCGGAAAAGACAGCGCGAAGTTTGCAGGCCGGATTGACACAACGCCTCGTTTCGCTCGCGGCACGAGCGGATGAGTTGGCGCGCAGCCGGACGGGTGACGAAAAGCGGGCAACGGAGCTTGCCGCCTTGCTGGAGTTCTGGCTGATTCACGGCAAGCCGCGCCGTGAGCCGGAACAAAAGGATTGAAATGCAAATAAACACACTGACGCCGGAGTTGCTGCACAAGATGGATGCCTACTGGCGGGCGGCCAACTATCTGTCGGTCGGCCAGATTTATCTCTACGACAATCCGCTGCTCAAGCGGCCGCTGGCGCTGGCGGATGTGAAACACATGCTGCTGGGACACTGGGGCACGACTCCCGGACAGAACTTCATTTACGTCCACTTAAACCGGGTCATCAAAAAATACGATCTCGACATGATTTACGTCTCCGGCCCCGGACACGGCGGCCCGGCTGTCGTGGGCAACACGTATCTGGAAGGCACTTACAGCGAGATCTATCCCGACATCAGCCAGGATGAGGCCGGGCTGCGGCGGCTCTTTATTCAGTTTTCGTTTCCGGGAGGGATTCCCAGCCACGCCTCGCCCGAGTGTCCAGGCTCGATCCACGAGGGCGGCGAGTTGGGCTATTCGCTCAGCCATTCCTTTGGGGCGGTGTTCGACAATCCTGATCTCGTCGTCGCGTGTGTCGTCGGCGATGGCGAAGCGGAAACCGGACCGCTGGCGACGGCGTGGCATTCCAACAAGTTTCTCAATCCGGCGAGCGACGGGGCGGTGCTGCCGATCCTGCATCTCAACGGCTACAAGATTGCCAATCCGACCATCCTCGCCCGCATCACCCATGAAGAATTGGAGCAGTTGCTCCGCGGCTACGGGTGGACGCCGTATTTCGTCGAGGGCCACGAGCCGGAGTTGATGCACCAGGCCATGGCCGCGACGCTTGACACGGCGGTGGAGCAGATCAAAAAAATCCAGCAGGAGGCCCGCGCGCATGGCAAAGTCGAGCGTCCGCGCTGGCCGATGATCGTCCTCAATTCGCCCAAGGGTTGGACGGGGCCGAAAGTGGTGGATGGGCTGCAGATCGAAGGCACCTTCCGTTCGCACCAGGTGCCGCTCTCCGACCCGGCCATCCATCCCGAACACCTCAAGCTGTTGGAAGACTGGCTCAGGAGCTACCGGCCCGGGGAACTTTTCGATGAGCAGGGCCGCCTGAAATCGGAATTGGCCGAACTGGCGCCCAAGGGCGATCGGCGCATGGGCGCCAATCCCCACGCCAACGGCGGCATGTTGCTGCGCGACCTGCGGATGCCGGATTTCCGCGACTACGCGGCGGACGTGCCCGCGCCGGGGGCGCGCGGCATCGGCGACACGCACGTGCTCGGACCTTTCCTGCGCGATGTGGCGAAGCTGAACAATGAACAACGCAATTTCCGGGTTTTTGGCCCTGACGAAACGCTCTCCAACGGTCTGGAAGCTCTTTTTGAAGTGACCAAACGCCAATGGGACGCCGCGACGGCGCCGAACGACGAATTTCTCGCGCCCACCGGCCGGGTGATGGAGATGCTCAGCGAGCATCAATGCGAGGGCTGGCTGGAGGGATACCTGCTCACCGGGCGGCATGGGCTGTTCAACTGCTACGAGGCGTTCATTCACATTGTTGATTCCATGTTCAACCAACACGCCAAGTGGCTCAAGATCACCTCCCACCTGCCGTGGCGGCGGAAGATCGCCTCGCTCAACTATTTGCTGGCCTCGCACGTGTGGCGCCAGGACCACAACGGCTTCACGCATCAGGACCCCGGCTTCATTGACCAGGTTGTCAACAAGAAGGCCGAGGTCGTGCGGATTTACCTTCCGCCGGATGCCAACTGCCTGCTCTCGGTGATGGATCACTGCCTGCGCAGCCGCCATTACGTCAACGTCGTCATCGCCGGCAAACACCCGGCGCCGCAGTGGCTGACGATGGACGCGGCCGTCAAGCATTGCACCGAAGGCGTCAGCATCTGGCAATGGGCCAGCAATGACCAGAACGCCGCGCCCGACGTGGTCATGGCCTGCTGCGGCGACGTGCCCACGCTGGAGACGCTGGCCGCCGTTTCCATCATGCGCGAGCATCTGCCCGAGCTGAAAATCCGGGTGGTCAACGTCGTTGACCTCATGAAGCTGCAGCCGCAAAGCGAGCACCCGCACGGGCTGAGCGAGATGGATTTCGACGAGCTTTTCACCAAGGACAAGCCGGTCATCTTCGCCTTCCATGCCTACCCGTGGTTGATCCACCGGCTGACCTACCGCCGCGCCAATCACGCCAACATCCACGTCCGCGGCTACAAGGAAGAAGGCACCATCACCACGCCCTTCGACATGACGGTGCTGAACGAACTGGACCGCTTCCACCTCGTGATGGACACGATTGACCGCGTGGCGCAGACCGGCCACAAGGGCGTCTATTTGAAGCAACAGCTCAAGGAGAAAGTTATCGAGCACAAGCAATACATCGCCAAAAACGGCCAGGACCTGCCCGAAATTCGGAACTGGAAGTGGATTCCATTTTCAAGCGCGGCGTGAGGCGTTGAGGGCCTTCATCAATTCAGGCAAGACAACTCCGGCCGCCCCAGCCAGAGCGAAGTGCGCCTGTGCCGTGAAGGGTGTCGGCTGCGGGTTGATCTCCAGCACGGTCGCCCCGCTGCGCAACGCTTCCGCTGGCAGGGCGGCCGCGGGATAAACGACGGTGGACGTGCCGATGGAGAGAAATATGTCGCAAGTCGTGCTTGCGGCCGTGGCTTGTTCCATCTCCGCTTCAGGCATCGGCTCTTCAAACCAAACCACGTCGGGGCGCAACAAGGCGCCACAGGCGGGGCATTTCGGCGGGACATCGCCGGTGTCTTGCCAAGTCGAAACAATCGTGCCTTCGACAGAGCATTTGGTGCGGGTGATATTGCCGTGCAGTTCGATGACGTTCCGGCTTCCAGCGCGTTGATGCAGACCATCCACGTTTTGCGTGATGAGATGGAACCGCGGAAAGAGCCTCTCCATTTCTGCCAGGGCGAGGTGCGCCGGGTTTGGCTGGGCGCCGGCGACGAGCTTGCGCCGCCACTCATACCATTCCCAAACCAGGCGGGGATTGCGTCGGAAGGCGCGCGGAGTGGCCAGATCTTCGGGGCTGAACTTGGCCCACAGGCCGGTCTGGGCATCGCGAAACGTGGGGATACCGCTTTCCGCCGACACGCCGGCGCCCGTCAGCACGGCCACGCTTTTAGCGGCGGCAAGGGCTTGCAGCAATTCAGCCGGAATCGTCATGTCTGGATTGTTACGTCCTTTGGAAACAATCAACAACGACGATTATTGCCATTTCTTCGGGCATGACCTTATCGGTTCCGCGTACGTGGTTGACATCACTGGGCCGGCGTGGCTCATTTCTCTTCGTTAAGCGACCGAGACATCATCGTGAGCCGTGTGTCCAGAAACGATTCTTCCAGCAACCGAGGCTGACTTGCCGGCGATTGCCCGGCTGGCGGGCGTCATCTGGCGGGCGTACTATCCGGGCATCATTTCGACGGAGCAAATTGACTACATGCTGGCCAAAATGTACTCCCTGCAGACTTTGCGGGAGGAAATCTGCCTGCGCGCCATTCGCTATGAGCGATTGCTCGTGGGCGATGAGATGATCGGTTTTGCGGCGCATGGCCCGACGGAGGAGCCGAAGGTTTTCAAATTGCACAAGATTTACCTGCATCCGGCGTGGCATGGCCGCGGGCTTGGAAGTTTGCTCTTGCGGCATTGCGAACGCGAAGCGTGCCAGCTTGGGGCGGACCGCCTGATGCTCACGGTGAACAAGAGAAACGCAAAAGCGATTGTCGCCTATCAGCGCAATGGTTTCGCCATCACGGATTCCGTCGTGGTGAACATCGGCGGAGGATTCGTCATGGACGATTACGTCATGGCGAAAGAATTCAAGAAGACAGCGGTTTAGCGATGCCCGCCTCCGTGCCCGCCTCCATGCCCAGCTCCGCCCCCGCCTCCGTGCCCGCCGCCAAAGCCGCCGTGGAAGCCTCCGCCGCCATGGAAGCCTCCGCCGCCACGGAACCCGCCACCGCCATGGAACCCATAGCCTCCACGGAAGCCGCCGTAACCTCCGCGGAAACCGCCATAGCCTCCGCGAAAGCCGCCATAGCCCCAACCCCAGCCGCCGACCAGTGGCCAACCAACATACCAACCACCATAGTAAGGCCATCCATAGCCGTAGTACGGGTAGCCGTAGCCGTAGTACGGGTACCCGTAATCATAAGAATCATAATAAGGATAATCCGAACCACCAATCTCGGTGACGGCAGGCGCCGGCGTCGTGGGAGTCACCACTTGCACAGGCGGTTGGTCCGGCGCACCGGCATTGGGAGCCGGCATAGGCCCCGGCATGGGCTGCGGCTGGGAATACCGCTGCATGGCCTGCTGATGCAACTGGCCGTCGCGCAGGATGATGGATTTGGTAATCTCCTGCGGCATTCCCAAAGTCTGTAGATAGATGATTCCATCGGCGTTAAGGTGATACGGCAGGGCAGTGCTGTTGATGTAATTGACGATCACGTCTTCGTGGATGCCCCCTTGATACATCTTCACCACCTCGCCCACGCCATAGGGCAGGGCAGGGGCCTGGCTGGCGCCGGCGGCGGGCGGCGGGTTGGCGCTGACCTTCGTCGTGGAGGTGTTTTGGGCGCTGGCGACGTTGCAGAAAGCACCAAAGTAAACCGCTGCGGCTGTGATGCCTGCAAGCGCCATTGGAATGACTGACGGACGCTTTTTCATTTTCTTAACTCCCCCGGCCGGGCCGGGCGTGTCGAATTTATCGTTCTGACTCCGAGGCAATATAGGCCCCAAATCGGCTTTGGGCAAGTCGTTTCTGCCCTCGGTGAGAGGGAAGCATGCGCCAGATTTCTGCGATCTCCTGATCTTCATAATCATCAACCTTCAATCTCCAATACGGGGTTGGGGAGTGAATCTTGCGCCTTCCGGGCTGTCAGAATTTGTGAAAGTAAATCTGGATCTTGTGGACGGTATCCTGGATCGGCCCGATGACCCCCATTTTGACCAGCAGCAGGATCAAGAGGGTGTAAAGCAGGGAGATCGCCAGATCACGGCACAAACATTTCCAGGAATAAGGCGGGTCCTCCGGGCTGAAAATTTTCGCGCCGCCCTTTTGCATGAGGACAAAGCCCAGGACGTTGGTGAGCCAATAAGCCAGGATGAGAGTGGCGGTGAAGGCCGGTTTGTCGAACCAGCTTATGACCCAGGCGCACGCCAGGGCCAGCGGCCAATTGACGAAGAGGTCGTTCCACCAGGAGAGGGGCGAGAGCATATAGCCGATGAAGGCCAGAGTGCCGCCGGAGACTTTTCGTTTTGTGATCATTGTGAGATTCAGTGTCCGCTCGTGCGGCAGGAGCGGAAAGGTGAAATCAGCGCCGGCCAGTTTGAGTTTCATCGTTTTTCCAGTTTCTTCAATCCGGCTTGAGAGTGAAATTCTGTGTGCCGGTGTGGGAGAACTTGCAGGAAAACTTCAATCGGCCCGCGGCGTCGGCGCGGAGCAATTCGGCCGGGTTTTTGTTGCGGGAGAGCCGGTAGGATGTGTTGGGCGTCAAGCCCGAAACCACCTGCCGCGCCGTCGCGCCCCCTTTGCGGCATGACTCGCTCCAGGCTCGTTGCGCCGACGCCTCCTCCGGCCAGGCCTCCAGGGCCAATTCCAATCGTTCCCCGGTCGAAGGGGTGATGGCCAGCGCACTGTTTTGGTTCGACCCGTGAAAGTATTCCAATGTGCGCCCTTGGACATTGATGGCAAAGGGCCTGCAATCCCGCACAATGAAACTGTCCACAAAGATGGGTTTGTCGAACAATTTGCACCAGACCACGCCGCCGTCTCCGAGCAACGCCCCGGTCCAGGTGGACATGTCCCGAAAATCCCAGCCGGGAAAGCAGGTGTCCTCCACCGTGCCGGCAGCGTGATAAGTTCGATCAATGCGCCAGAGGATGCGATCGGGCTGCACGGTAAAGCGCCAATCTTCGGAGACTTCCATCCCGCCGCCCCCGAAACGAACACCGGTCACCGTCAGTGTGTCGGCGGTCGCCGTCACTTTTGGCGTCGGAATGCCCGCGCGGGTCGTGAACCATTGGCCGCCGGTTTTAATGGCGCTGCACACGCCAGTGTCGTTGGATACCACCTGGCGTCCGCCGACAGACACTTGATCCAGAACGCATCTTCCATCGTAATTCAGGCGTAAAATCAGATGGCGGCCGGCGTCGGACAAGATAACCCGTCCGGCCGGCGCGTCCTGCTCGATGGCAGCCCCGGCGGCGGGCAGCAAGGCCGCGTCCGGCCAAAACTGTAACAGTAGAATCAAGGCGAAGGTTTTGACCATTTTAATGTGCGGATGTTCCGAAAGCGCGGAAAGCCCGATGTCCCGAAACTTCGGCCGGCCCGTGCTGTCGCTAAAATCACCGGTCAGGGCGACGATGAATTAATGTTGGTTCATAATCAAAAACGGCCGCGCTCATAGCCAGGTCTCCCGGTGAATTCCTCCGGTCCTTCCGGTGCCCCCCCGGCATCGCCGCGTCAAAAAGTTGATTCACCGGCAAATGCTGCCAGAAGGACGAACCCGGATCAATGGACAGAATAACGCTTATGTTGGACTTTTTGCCCGGCCCTTTTCAAAGGACTGAGGGTGGTGGAGAGCGCATCTTTTTGGCAGGGTCGGTTCCCCACGCCGACTTCGATGCCGCGGAAGCGGAACAATAAATCGGCTGCCCGCTTTGGGGGAGGCAGCATCCCTGCCTGGAAATTGTCGCAAGAACGAAATGCGCTCCATCGGAGAACGCATCATCAAGGAATTCTGATTTTCTATCGCGCAAATGATGAAGTGTTGGACGCCGTCCGACTTATGCACGGCGCCCGAAACCTTCCGCGCCGTTTGCGCGAGCCACCTTCTTGACGAATCCGCCATGCCCTGAGTTTGTCACGTTGTTGGGCGGTGAGGTTTTCGTCCAGGACGTTCATTTGCCGGCGAACGCTCCGGCAGCCCGTTCGCATCCTGCTGTTATGGATGAGGACTCGGCGTGTCCCAGCCGCGATGCCATGTGCAATTCCAGAGGTTGTTCAACTTCACCAGTTGAGCATGATTGTCGGCGAACACCATGTTGATCATACCGGGAAGCACCTGGCCGGTGGTATAACGATAATTCCTCGGCGCGGCGCCCGGGGCACGGCTGTTGTGCCGGTCAATCAAACATAGGCCCATGCTATGTATGCAGTCTGTGTCGCCGTTTCGATTTCCGTTGTAGCCGTCGTAAAGGTCTGCGGGATGCAGCGTGGGATCTGTTTCCAGAGGAAACACGTAGTACCACGTTGAATCCTGAAAAAGCGGCGTCGTGACAGGGGCCTGAAAGTCCGCCTCCTTCGTAAAGAAAAAGTCGGTGAACGAATCCACCGGCGCGTGATTCACCGACAGCCAGCCGTTGATGGCGTAGCTCCCAGGGGTGGTGGGCGCTTGGGCACTCGAGCCGAAATACGTCGTGTCGGCAGTGCCCCACCCGTCCCCCGACGGCGCTTTCGGGGGTACGCGGGTCGAAGGGCAGATCAGCACCTTGCCATCGGCAGTCGCGACCGACAAATCTACGCTCTCCTCCTCGGCCACGGCCAGGATCAACATCCCTTGGTTGTCGTCGGTGTACATGTGGCGGGAGAGCGACATCTGCCTCAAATTATTGACGCATGAAGTGCTCTGCCCCGTCAGTTTTGCCCTTCCCAGCACCGGCAGCAACAAGCCCGCCAGAATGGCGATGACCAGGATCACCACCAGCAGTTCAATCAGGGTGAAGGCAGTCGCAATCAACTTCCCGGCCGGATGGCGGAACAGTGGATTCGCTTTCATGAAGGGACATTGCATTATCGGATTCGTACTGTAAAGGTCTTTTCAGCGTATCGGGTCGGTGACGGCGGGCCGGGGAAGGGTAGGGTCGCCTCGCCGAGGCGACCGTTCCAGCATCGGAAGGCCGAGGGGTCGCGGAAGGCCGAGGGGTCGGTCCTCGCGGAAGGCCGAGGGGTCGGTCCTCGCGGAAGGCCGAGGGGTCGGTCCTCGTAATCGCGTATTTGTCTGGCGGCTGGTTCAGTGGCGAAGGCATCTTGAACGGCCTGGCGGTGGCCCGCCGGTTCGACCCGGCTTTCCGCCGGGCCAAAATCGCGCTGTCGAAAAGAATTGGCGCAAATTCCTCCCCGCTCCTGTTCTGCGTCTTTGGCGTGGTCTGCGGGAAGGAGGTGGAAATAAATTAAGGTGGCAAGATGACGCAGGGATTTTGACGGCTGGCAAGGCAAGCCCGCAGCGCGGGCAGCGACTATACAGTTCCGACTCGAGCGAGGCGCATATCCGCATGGATCTGTAACGAGCGAGCAACGCCGCCAGCCGTCAAAAGAACCAGTCAGGTTGCTGCCTGAATTTGTTTCCACCTCCTGAATTCAGGTGAAAAATAAATGTGAAAACAAATGTTGCAGTCCCATAAAACAGTGGTAATATGGAACCTGCATGGCGCCCGCGCGCCTGTTCTTTGACATTTTGCAGCGGGAAAGGGATGAAGCGGCCGGCGGTTCGGCTGGAGCCTCGCCCCGCTTGGCGTACAGGTGGGGCGGGCTTCCCGGCCGGCCATCCAAGGTTCAAATCCCGCCAGATGCGGATGCACCCCAAAATGGGCACGTAATTGCTCCTTCGTGACAGGGGCGTTTGGAACGCGCGTGGATTTCACGCAACCAAACCCCTGCCAGGAAGGCCGCCGCCAAGGCCGTCGAAACGTGCAAAAACGCGGCTAAGAGCAGCTAAGAGCAGCTAACGGCAAGTTGGCGTTTTTTACGGAATAGGCCTCCAATCGGCCAGCCAGGGGGTCCTTCGAGCTGATCAAAGTCAATCAACTTGTCGCGCCGCAGCTTGGCGAAGGCGGAGGTGAAAACATGCGTCCAACAAAGCTTGAACGGCCTGGATGGCGGCCCGAACCGGCAATTCTTGCCTCTTCCAGTTCCGGGCTGGACCTTGAACCTTGAACCCCTGTCCGCCGTAGCTTCAGCGAAGGCGGATTGAACTTTGAACTTTGAACTTTGAACCTTGAACTCAGCGCCGCGAACTCACCGCCGCCAATCGCACCTTTTAGCACCTTTTAGCACCTATTAGCACCTATTAGCACCCAAAAAATTGTGTGGATGGCAAAAAAGAGCCACCCTCGCAGCCATTGTGCCCCCGCCCCAAAGGGGGACCCGTCGCCGCGATCGCTGCCAGCCCATGGCAAGCGGACACCTTTCCCTTTCCAACTGACGAACTTGGGCTAAAATTTGCGATGCGCCTGATCGAGGATTGTGACTAAACAAAGATCAATGCAGCAGATGAAATGAATGACTTGAAACGAATGCTGATAGGCCTGGCCATGATGACCTCGCTCGGCGCGCGCGCAGGCGCCACGGACGATCTCTCCGGCGAATGGAAATTCCGCATTGACGAAAAGAGAACCGGCGTCGCCGACAAATGGTTCGCGGCCCCGCTGGCGGGCCACCAGAAGATCAAGTTGCCCGGCACCATGGACGACGCCGGCCTTGGCCCGAAGAACGAAAAGCCGCCGACGCTCGACGGCCCATACCGTCTTTACGACTATGCCGGCCCGGCGTGGTATCAGCGCGACATTGAAGTTCCGGCGGCGTGGCGGGGAAAACGGATGACTTTGTTTTTGGAACGCTGCCGGTGGGTCACCACCGTCTGGCTGGATGACCAACGCATTGGTTCTCAAGACAGTCTGATTGCACCGCACGTTTATGATTTCGGGACCGGCGTCGGACCGGGCAAACACCGGCTGACGATCTGCGTGGACAACACAGTCAAGATCAACCTCGGCGGATTTGTTTCGGCCTTGTTCGGCGGCACTTGGGGCAACATGAACGGCATTATCGGCCGCATTGAACTGACGGCCACGCCGCCGCTGTGGATTGACGACGTGCAAGTGTATCCGGACGTGGACAAAAAGCGGGCGCGCGTCGTCGTAAAAATCGGCAACGCCACCGGCAAGGCCGGTCGCGGGCAGTTGAGGGTGGGAACGCAGAGCGTGGAGGCGGCATGGGATGAGAATGGCGGAAGCGCCGAATTGGAAGCGGACCTGAGCCGGGCGAAATTGTGGGATGAATTCACGCCGAACCTGAGCATGGTGACAGTGAAACTCGGCGACGATGAGCGCACGGTTCGTTTTGGCCTGCGCAAGTTCGCGGCCCGCGGGACGCAGTTCACGATGAACGACCGGCCGCTCTTTCTGCGCGGGACGCTGGAGTGTTCGGTCTTTCCGCTGACCGGCTATCCGCCGACGGACCTGCCGGCGTGGCAGCGGATTTGCCGCATCATCAAATCGTACGGCTTGAATTTCATCCGCTTCCACTCGTGGTGTCCGCCCGAAGCCGCGTTTGCGGCGGCGGACATGGAAGGCATCATGCTTCAAGCGGAAGGACCGATGGCCAATGTTGATGCCGGTCAGGACCCAGAACGGGATGCGTTTATCGAGGCGGAATTCAAGCGGATGGTGGACACCTACGGCAATCATCCGTCTTTCTGCCTGATGACACTTGGCAACGAATACGGCGGCAAGGACGAGCTGCTGACGCGCTGGGTGCAAATGTTGATTCAGCGCGATTCGCGGCATCTCTACTCCTCGGCCTCATGCGGGCAGACAACCACCAACCGCCAATGGACGGAATTAGCCGACGGTCGCGGGGTTTACGGACCGGACACCATGCGCGACTTGCGCGACGTCGTGGCCGGTGACGCGCGGCCGATCATGGGCCACGAAATCGGCCAATGGATGTTCTTCCCCGACTTTGCCGGGATGAAAGAATACACCGGCGTCATGGCGGCGAGGAATTTCGAGATGATTCGTGACGACCTCGGGAAGAAGCATCTACTGGACCTCGCGCCCAAGTATGTGGCAGCCAGCGGCCAGTTCGCCGTCCGACTCTACAAGGAGGAGATCGAAGTGCTGCTGCGCACGCCGGGCTACGCGGGGTTTTCGCTCCTCGACCTGCATGACTATCCCACGCAAGGCACGGCGCTCGTTGGGTTGCTCAATCCGTTCTGGGACTCGAAGGGTTTCATCACGCCGACAGCCTTCCGCCGCTTTTGCTCGCCCACCGTGCCGTTGCTGCGGATGCCCAAGCGCGCCTACACGTGCGATGAGCCATTCGAAGCGACTGCGGAAATCGCGCATTTTGGCGCGGCAGACTTGTCGAACGCCAAGCCAGTGTGGGTGATCACAGACGGCCAGGGGCGTCAGGTGGCGTCGGGCCAGTTGACGGCCTTGAGCGTGCCGGCGGGCCGGTTGACGGCGCTCGGCGCGATCAAGGCCTCGTTCCTCAGCGCCCCCGCGCCCTGCAAACTCACCGTGAAGGTTTCCTTGCAAGACACCGAGTTCGTCAACAATTGGGAAATTTGGGTCTATCCGGCAAAACTCGAACCACAGCCGCCGGCGGACGTGGCCGTCTGCCAAAAGTGGGATGAAGCGAAGACGGCGCTGTCCGCCGGAAAAAAGGTCGTCTTTTTCCCCCGTTGGGCAAACCCGGCACAATCCATGCGCGGCAGGTTTCTGCCGGTCTTCTGGAGTCCGGTCTGGTTTCCGAGCCAGAAGCCAAACACGATGGGCTTGCTGTGCAATCCGCGGCATCCGCTCTTCGCCCGGTTCCCGACGGAGTTCCACGGCGACTGGCAATGGCACGAGTTGATGCAACGCTCCCGGCTGTTCATCCTGGACGACACGCCGGCGCAGTACCGGCCGGTCGTGCAGGTGATTGACAACTTTGCCCGCAATCACAAGCTCGGCGTGATCTTCGAGGGGCGCGTGGGCCGCGGCCAGTTGCTCGTCTGCGGCTTCGACCTCCCGGACTCGACGAATGACCCGGCCGCGCGCCAATTGCTGGCCAGCCTGTACAACTATGCCGGCTCGACGGCGTTCAATCCGGCCCACGCACTCGGCGCCGACCTGCTGGAGAAACTTCTCGCGCCCAAGCCGGCCAGACTTCAGGCCCTCGGCGCAAAGGTCCGGGCCGACTGCCAGGCCTCCGAAGAATATGGCGCGGACCGCGCCATAGACGGCGACCCCGACACGATGTGGCACACGCCGTGGAATGAACCCGCCCCGAAATTCCCGCACGAACTGATCATCGAATTGGCCCAACCCGTGAAACTGGCCGGCATCACCTGCCTGCCGCGCCAGGATGATAACAGCAACGGCTGGATCAAGGACTACGCCGTTTACACCAGCGCCGACGGCAAAAACTGGGGCGCGCCGGTCGCGCAAGGCGCGTTCCCATACGGCGCCGAATGGCACACCGTGAAGTTTGCCCAACCGGTCGAGGCGCGCTTCCTGAGATTTGTGGCCAACAGCAGCTTTGATTCGTCAAAACCTTACGCCTCGCTGGCTGAACTGGACATCATCCCCACAGAATGATGATGGCCTGTTAATACTGTTCGCATCAACCAATCCGAATATGAGAATTCAGAAGATGTTCACGCGCCCGCAAAATATTTTAAAATATTACTTGCGTGAAACCGGTGGCTTGTGCTATACGTCTTTAAGTTCGATGAAGACTTGCTTGAACATATCAGCCACGAGTTGGCCGACGATGCCGGTCGCGAAAGCGACACGTCATAGCCGGAGCACCCAGGGCTATGTGTTTAGCCTTGGACTATCCCTGGCGCCTATCGGGCAACGGCCCGAAGGTAATTCGGATAGACTTGGCGTAAGCAGGTAACGAATCGAAAGAGAATTTCTTCACCCTGCTTACCCCGTGTAAGCAGGGTTTTTTATTCTCCCTGTGTGACTGAAACGAGAATGGCGAATAACGAAAGATGAACGATCTGTGAACAAAAATAGAGCGACATCCAGGTGATGTCTGTTGGCGACAAATTGAATTTGGCGAGGACGAGCAGAGAAGCCTCACCGGTGGGGTCTGCCCACGGCCGGAAGACAGCGCCGCCAGGACGAACGAGACGAATTTTAGATTTACATTTTAAGGGCTTCGCAGGAGGTGTGCCCCTAAACACCGAAAGAGCCGCCGTGAAACCGCGGGTTGGGATCGAATAGATCGCCAAGAGGTGTTTGTTCTTTGTTGAAATGGCGCGGGCCGGGAGGGCAATGAACCTCCCGGCCCTTTACTTTTCGCGGTTGTGATTTAACAGCAGAATGCCTCCCCGCCACGGAGGACGTCCGGGTGCAATTCCCGGCGACCGCACCAGCCTTGCCCCGCTGCGTGTCAGCGGTCGAAGGCTGCCCGCCATAGCTTTAGCGACGGCGGGCTGATGTTTCGTCCCGCGCGGCTACGGCTGGCAGGCCAATTCCAAAACAGGTTGAGCGTCAGCACGCGGCCGAGTCTCCAAAACTCAGCTTACTCCGGGCAGCACGGAGGCAACCTGCCAATTTCCGTGGGGGCGTGGCAGAAAAGTGATGCACCTGCCCTGCAAGCAGGCTCAAGCCGGAGCGTTACCGGCCGTCCTCCACCAGCCTTCGCCCGTTGCGTGTCAGCGGGCGAAGGCTGCCGCGCCGGAGCGCACAGCGCGAAGGCGGGCTTCAACGTTCGCATGGGCCGGCTATGGTTTGGCAGGCCATTTCACTGCGGGAAACTCGACCAAAGCACAGAGAGAAGCCTCATAAACTTCTATAGGTAGGTGCGACTCCTACTCCCGCTACCAATTTCAGGGAAGTGATCCGGCTGCCGGTCTGTAAAACCGGTGTCTTCAAACAAGCTGGAAGCGACGACTGGAGCATTACCAGCACTTCCCACCAGTTCGGACTCGTAGCTCAATCAGCAGAGCGCCCCGTTGTCTGCGGGAGGGGTGCTTGCGCACGGCCACCAGGGTGCAACTCCCTTCGGGTCCGCCATTTTTCCCGGAATGTAGCTCAGTCTTCAGAGCACCCGGCCTGGGACCGGGAGGTCGCAGGTGAAAATCCTGCCATTCCGACCATTTCGACGCTGCCGTGGCCGAACATATCAGGCATCCGTCTTCTAAGCGGATAGATGCAGGTGAGAATCCTGCCGGCAGCGCCATTGCCAGGTGGTGTCAAAGTAGCACGGCGGCCTGTTAAGCCGCGAGGTGTTGGTGCAAGTCCAACTCTGGCAGCCAATT